>ERZ1034952.60-NODE-60-length-90375-cov-25.463109_pt1 | contig 90375 bp, 125 predicted proteins | sample MGYA00520625_ERZ1034952 | MGnify/ENA primary metagenome ERZ1034952 (study PRJEB33766, sample SAMN09781773) | gut metagenome | biome: gut microbiome | host: Homo sapiens | place: Madagascar | study: EMG produced TPA metagenomics assembly of the PRJNA485056 data set...
TACATATACAATAACAATAATCGTTATTATTTTCACATACATATATCGGTCAACCAATATATAACACCTGTTATATATTCTATCTATCTGCACATACATTTACATATTCATATGCAGATACATTAACATTATCATTCACATGACCAATTACATCATCAGCAATACGCATGATAAAATTGAATAAATATATAGACAATACGCAAACCAGATTCACATACACATCCATTAACAACATTACTTTCGTGTACACATCATGATTTATATTAGCACCAAAGTAGCACTAATCATGATTTTTACATTTTTCATATGAATATTCACCCATCTTATCACATTTTTTCACGATAGATTTGTGTACATTCACACATTTTTCCATTGTAAAATAATGTGCGGCTGTCAGTTGGCAATTTGTCTACCTAATATAAGACGCGCAAGCTGTGAGCGCAGATTGTATCATAGCCATATCACGCCATCTGTGCCGATTTGAGCCGAGTTTGCATTCACCATAGGCAAGATATGCCCAAGGTCGATTCGAACCGTCACGAGCCAACAGAGCTGCCATAGCCGCTTTGCGCCGCGCGACCCTGTTATATATATGCACATATTTGCCGGGGAAAATGGTGTTGCTGTAATCCGCACACGCGCACATGAGAAAATCCGGCTCGATTTTTTTCGCGCCGAGCTAGTATATGTACTGTATATTGCTGGGAAAAATGTAAAAAATTGTAAGGTCACATATACGCGAGGATTTTTGCATCGATTTATTGCTTCATTTGAATAAAGCATAGCTGTGGAAATGTGGTAGTTAGAACCGTCTAACCGGATTTGTAAAAAAATGGAAATGGTCTGAAAAGTTGGAATTTGTGCAGATTGTACAATGCAAGCCCATGTTGGTTGTGTAGATTGCATAACGTCGTTTTGACGGTTCTGGCAGCTTTACACGGCGCGAACTATGCCGGAGCTATAGGGACATGGAGACGCAAGAAAAAAGCCCGTCAACGTCTGTCAACGGGTTTATTATAATATGCATCAATGGCGCATTGGCAATCTTTCTTCGTGCGATATTTGCTAAAACAAAGAAGCGTCGAAAATTTATGGTTGTTTGCATTATAAACGTACCACCATACTTTCCCATCTATCGCAGTTCTTTTTATTGGTATAAATTTGTCCATTTTGTTTTGCTCCTTTCGTTTCTCAGCCGCTTAGCGCCTCGCTACGGGCTTTTTAGCGCGTCGGCGTATGTTTACTTGTCTTTTCTGTTTGTGTCGTGTCGGGCTTGCTATGCCGTCTCACCCGGCCAGAGTTCGCCTTTTACGTCATGCCATGGAATAAACACGTCGTTTATATCTTCTGTTCCGAAATAACGCGCAGGTGTTATTTCCGTGCCGTCTGGCAAAACAACGAGCTTATTGCTATACTTTCCCCAACTATCCGCCATTGCTTCCCGTTCTGTTTTATGTACACGGTTTACACTGATAGAATTATGATAAATGAACGTCAAGTTATCCGATACGACGCGCGGCGCTCCGTGCTTTTCTTCATCATACGCGCAGATATAGCGCTGGCTGTTCTCATATTTTCCATAAAATAACATAGTAAAATCCTCCCTTTCAAATTTTACAATTTTTAACAGATTGAATCCGGCTTGCCACCTTGTAAAAAAGTGGCAGAATTTCGGTGGGTGCAGACTTGTTTTTTGACACTGGCAATAATTTACAAATTTGTAAATAGTATGTATCGCTGTCAATATGGTAGTTTATGGAATCTGCAATTTTCTGGAGTTGGTACAATTTTGAATCCCAATATTTTACAGTGTGCATCCCATACCATCCCATATCAACTTACTACCATTATTTTCTACCCACGCAAACGCCACGGGGAGCGCTCCGTCTTTTGGCGCGTATGTCTCACCGTAGAAATTGGTAACTTTTTCCACGTCCTCCGCCTTGTAAATTTCTGGAGCATGCCAGCCCTGCCAGTTGTCCCAATATTCTAGATTTTTCCGGGCAAGACGCTTTGCTCCGGTCAGCGTCGGCGTAAAACCATAACAAAAAGCCGCATATTGTCCACCAATAATTGCAAAATTTTGCTTTTTCATAATATTTTCCTCCAATTCAATTTACAATTTTTTCTATCAAATATGGAATCCAGAACAAGCTGGAAATTGCTACCAGACCGCCCAAAAATTGTAACATCCAATAAACGGGATTTAAGCGGCGCTTGCGTCTTTTCATGATTTACGCCTCCACTTCGTATTCTTTGAACGGAAAACGCGCCCCAAATAACCAATACGTCTTATTTTTCGGAATTTCTCGTTCAATAAAATTTTCCATAAAAAGTTCGCGTTGTCTTTTTGTGTATGCCATTTCCCAACTATAGCCATAATTATTCCTGTTTGCCCAACGTCTGCCATATTTTTCCATTTCTTTTTCGGTAAACAATTCACCACCAACAAAGATATTCCAATTTTTGTCAAGCTTTTTGTTGTCTGCTTCACGCTTTACTTGATAAAATTTCATACTTGTAACCCTCTTTTTATAAATTTTTGTTCATGGAATAGGGCTTTTTGAACGGAAACCCTTTGGAAACCGCGCGGGAATGTTTAACGTTCCATTTCCATATATTCTGCGATAATGCTTTCAAGCTCGTCACAAGCGTCCCAATCGAGCGGATATTCTTCCCGGTCTGTACCCCATGCACAAATTACGGCGTGCAACTCCGTGTCAACGTAACAAGTCGGGCCGCCGAGTGTGACATATAGCCGGACAGCTTTCACTGTTTTTGTACTGGTTAAAATTGCCTCAAAGTCAAGCGCGTCCGCCACATAGTCACACAAACTCATTTTTTCGCCGTCGTCGTTTTCCTCTTCCGTCGTGCCATTGTAAATGGATTCGATTTCTGCCGCTACGTTCTGCGCGTATTCTCTGCATTCTTTTTTCATTTTTTGTTCCTCCTGTTTTTTTGTTTGTTTGTGCCTCAAGTATAACCGATATTTTTTATAATGTCAATTGGCATATTGCACAAAATTTTAATCGGTTGTTTTGTTTATTTTTTTATAGTTTGGCGGGATTGCTCCCGCCTTGCTATTATCCGATTTTTTGCTCTTTAAGGATTTTCAATACCTCGATTGCTTCAAGTCTCTTTGCGGCGTTCTCTTTTTCGTCGCTTGCTACTTTTTCAAGTAGCTCAATAATGAGTTTCCATTGATTATAAGTTAGTTTCATGTTTTACCGTCCTTTACTGTTTTTGTGTTTTGCTCTTTACACTTATTATTATAGCAGTTTATAACCAGATTGCAAGTCGGAATATTGCACAAAAAAGTGCGGCTGATTTTATGCAAATTAACGAAACGGATATTATATATTATAGTATATAATAGCTGGACAGCGTAAAAAGACTATAGTGCCGCTGAGAGGCCATACAAGCCCCGTAGCGCCGTTTTTATATTTAGACGTAAAAATATACGTCAAAGAAAAGTATTCCGTTATACGCTTTTCATACAGTTTCAATATTCACTGATTTGATAGTAAATAGCTATGATATACAAGTAAAAAGTTATAATATACTAGAATTGTATTGATTATTGTATAGTTATTCTATGAATATAATGAATGATTATTCATTCATTGCTTATTGATACAATGTATTGCATAATTATATAAGTATAATTATATCGATATTAACTATTGTATGTTTTTATCGATAGATTGTATCGGTATATATAGCTATATAGTGTACTGATTAGAATAGTTACAATATTGTAACAGTATTTAGATATCGATATAATTGTATTGAATTTGATAATATGGAAGATTGTAAAGATATGGGAAATGGTAGTTACTGGTATTGTAAATGGGTAAATTGTGTTTACTGATGAGTGTAAATGGTGTTTACCAAAAAGCGCATAATGTGTAATGCGCGTTATATAACAGTCGTTATATATCAGTTGATTTTATCGTAGTAGTCACTTCGATTTTTCGGAGTATAGCCCGCAATCGGGCTATAAATGTTACAAAATTGTTACAAAACCTGAATATCGCCTGGAAAGTGCTATTTTCAGGCGTTTTTGCTACTGGTAGTATTTTACAGTACCGGGGCTAGGATATGGATGAAAAAGGTGGAAATGGAAGAAATTGACATTTAGCACAACAAATCACACAACCTGTAATGCCTTATACATTTCAACAATACATACACCTCATAATACCATAATATCTCACATATATAATTAGCAGCAAACCACATAATTATCAATCCATTTTAACTCAAAGCTAGTATCTTAACTTTCTCAAAGTTAAATAACAAAATCAAAGTTATAATAATTTACAATTTGTTAACAAATAGCAAATCAGAATGTGGTATAATTAGACAATGAGAATATGGCGATGTTAAGAATTGTCATATTTTATATGGGTGAAATGGACTCGGATTTTCCGTGAATGTAATATAATACGTTAGTATTATCTAAGTGTCACGCAAAGTCCGAGTGGCGACCCCTGAAAGTCCGAACATTACAAAATTGTTACAGAAAGGAATAACATGCCAAACAAAATAAAATATCTACCATCAAATGAAGATGGCAAATTAGTTAATGCGCTTATCAAGATAGAAGGGCGCGAATTGAAATATCGTGATTTATGTAAAGCAGTTGATATGCCACCTAGAGATGGCGGGTCTCGTGCTTCTCAGCTAGATAAAATCCGTAACTACTGCCAGCTAGATACCGTAGACAATGTTTATCCAACCAGATATATTGTCCAAGAAGTCTATCCTGAAGCAGATGCCCTTATCAATGAACTAGATAAAGACTCATATCAAGCCGCATTTGAAGCAGCCCTTTATCAAATTTTTCTCAAGACCAACTGCGCCACCATATATGCGTCAACCAGTAATCTGCTCAGGATGTTCCAAGAGGTCAATGATAATTTCAGCTACACATATAGCCAAGCCGTAGAAAATTCAGAGCATTATGGTTATATGAGTTTGGTTAATGGCGTCGTATATAATATTCTGGCTCAATGGACAAGGCGCAAATTGCTGACTATGAAGAACCGCTATGTTATTGACCTGAATAGGGGTTATCGGCTCTATAAGCAACGGTTCAACCCAGAAGGAAAAGAAACATGGCTTGAAGCTTATGATGTGCCAGAAGATAGCGCAGATCATCAGACCTGCCTATCTATCTATTCTAAAGCCGTCAATGAGATAATGCCGCCGAATTGGGGCAAAGTAATAGACAATAGGGTCTACAAGCCATATGTGTCAACAGAGCAATATAAGACGTTTGAGGCGCGGCTTGCTCAATTAACTCAAGAGGCATTTGGCGGCGAATATATCAAAGTTAAAGAAGTTTACATCATTAAGCCAGCCACAAAGGAATGGATAGCCAACCGGCTATTAGATGTCTATGAGCATTATCCAAGCTTTGAGAAAATCAATAAAGAGGCGTGTGCTAAAATTATTCAAACCAGCCAGCTTAGTTGCATTACAGGCAAACAGCGGCGCGAATTTGTTGACATCAATATGAGCAATAAGCAGAGTGACAAGCTCAAGGATTTGGTTACTAGTGAAAAACAATAAAAATCTGCCCCAATTTATTCCCTACATATATAGGGTCTTGGGGCAGATTTCATTTATTCTACTGTATTACAAGTTGAACCTTCATTATAAATAAATGGAGGGTCGCCTGTGTTCACATACGTTAATCCATCGTACTCGTATTTCTGACTGGTACAAAGTTCAGCGCTTCTCCAATTTGTCACAAATTGCTTATATTTACATCCTAGCGTTGTTTCTACACATTCTGGCCAATTTGCATTTTCTCTTAGTTGTTTATATTCTGCTTCAGCTCGTTTCACATCTTCACTAAATTTGCAGATGCGCCAATTTGAGCATCCATCGCATACTGATACTTCATTGGTATTCATTGTAATTTTCATACTGGTTTCACCACCATCAATGTTCCGCACAAAATTCCATCATCTCCATATTCATATTTGATACAATTTCTACCTTTGATGCCTTCTATCAAATCGTTGAAAATATGTGCTTTAGCCAGTTCTATGCTAACTTGTGGGTCGATATGTCCAATAGAATCAACACAATATTGTGATCTAATCATTTCAACAGGTCTTGTTATTTCAATAAGAGTTCGCTTATATTCATTACATTTAATACATGGCGCAACATAACCACCCATTTTTCTAATCAGCCAACGTTTGAATTTAGTCCACATTTTTCTATACTCCATAGTTACAAAATCCACTTGGTTCAGGGTCATCTAGTCCAAATCTATTAGAACAATACGGCACGTTTTCATCGTTCGTCCCAAAATACTCACAATCCTTACATCTCACCACTGGAATTGCGTCAACGGTCGAGCAATTTTGCAGAAAATTGAGGATGCTGTGTCGTTCTTTTGCATCAAGAACGTGTTCGGATACCCACTTAGCTTCTTCGCCAGCATCAATCAGCCGCATTATCAATCCTCCATATCTTTCACAGGATTACCATCTTTGTCAGTAAGCACAAGCCAACGTTTTACATCTTCCCATTGAATATAATCTGAATAACTTTCTGTTTCCCAGCATTCTAGTAGATTGTTGTAATAAGCAACAATAAAATCATCATCGTTATATACATACAAACTATTCGGGGTTTCTTTCATTTGTAAAATATGATATGCTCCACCAACAGGCTAAGTACCGTCTTTAGATGGATGCCACCCATCATCTTTAAGTATTGGATAATTCCAAATCATTTATCAATCAATCCTTTCTTCAGCAATTCCATCAGCCGTACTATAGCAAATATGCTTAATTCCAAATTCTTTTATATATTTCATACAAGCGGGGCATGGACGCGCCATTGCTTTATTGCCATTTGCATATTCACGATATACATATAGCGTCGATTTGCTAAAATCAATATCCAGATATTTTACTTTGCTTAATGCCCTGATTTCAGCATGAAGTGAATTTACCACGCCGCTCTGGTTAGGGTCAAATTCACGCTCTGCATTAAGTCGCTTCTGCAATGGGCTTGTTTTAGTGCTATTACAACCAGTCGCAAGCAATATGCCCTTGTAGTACAGAGCTGCGCCAAGATGGTATCTGGGAAATTCAGATTCTTTACTTGCTCTACAAGCCGATTCAATGCCGCGCTTAGTTCTCTGGTTCATATCCTTTATATTCCTCATTAAACCATATATCCCAACATTCGCCGCATCCTTCATCTTCACCTAAAATATCCGGACACGGAGCATTGTATTGGTGATTGGGCGGACACATTAATCTCACCAGTTCAAAGTAACCATCTCTATCAAGATTGGCTAAAATCCATTCATAATTAGTCATTTTCATTTACTCTTGTATATATAGGACATTTATTTATAATTTCAATAGCTCTTTGAGCAGGAAAGAAATTAACAAACCCCCTCATCAAAAATACCATACTTCACAAAATCTTCTTTATCATCTGCTTCGGATTTCTTAAACGCCTCTACCGCATCATCAAGTTTGATATAAACAGCCATTATTCATCCACCTCATATCCCAATTCAATTAACGTCATAATAGCATAATTAGCCATATCAAGCAATGTGTCTTCAATCTTTTCATCTTTGACTTGAGCGTCGTGCTTTACAGCAAGCGACATGAGCCGATTCATCTTATCACTAAGCCGGGTCACAGCACTGATGATGCCGAGCTTTTTGTATGTATCACCAAATGAATCACCATAATCATGATTCTTGGCTTTATACACAGCATTTAGCTTCTGACAGATTGCATAATGTCGCGCCACTTTTGGGTCGATATGTAACTTGAGATCATCAGGCTCAACCTCACAACATTCAGCTTCCGCATTTTTACAAGATGCTGGGTCTAGTTCTTTATACCAGTTATAGATTTTGTCAAGCATCTCATCGTCCATTTCATCAAATGCACAAGAATAATTGTCTGTGAATTCGTCTGTTTCTTTATCATATATATTTTTTAATTCACAATTATCACAAGTGTCGCCGCAATGGTCACAATAGTATTCAAGTACATCAACTTTTTCTTTTCTTGTCATATTTATTCATCCTCCTTTATGTTTTAATAATATCCGATGCTTCAATTTCCCATTCTTCTGTATATTCAGCCTTTCCTTTCTGAGTAAATGGCATTTTATCAATAATCTTTGGTTCTTCATAATGCCAATCGCAGTCATAACAGTCATACACATCAATAGATGGTAATGTGCAAATACAAGTATGGTAAATATCGCCGCCGCATTTAGGGCAAGTATAAATAATCATTTATTAGTCCTCCATTTCTTTCTTTGCTGTTCTGACAATATTTGCGATTTCTTCTTTTGTTAAGTCATCATCAAAAGCATAACCTACATCTGAGATAACAAGGTCTAGGTTATAGCCTCCATCCCACGGGTCAACATATATATTGTTCGCATAATATCTGAGAAATTCTTCAAATGTGTCAAATGAGCCAATTTCATAATCGCTATCTCCACATTGCTCACAATACAATTCGTCATATTGGATATAATCATCTGAGGTATAAAGTCCGCCAAGATGGCTTTCATATACATATACGCTCATTTATTCATCCTCCTCATTTTCATCACAATCTTCATCTACAAAATGAACATCTACGTTAAAAATTTCTTTTAGTACATCAATCGCCTCTTTTGGCTCAATACGGAAAAATTCTCTATCGGGGTTGACCCGCTCTTTGTCAAAATATTTATGGATATTATTTTCTAACTCAAAGCAATCATCACTAAATACGAAGCAATGAGCATGGTACGGTTCTGGCAAACTGCTAGAGCTGAGTTCGCGCACTCTCAACGCAGGATTCAATCTTCTGGTACAACCTAGTTTCACCAGTCCGGGCAGACTAGGTGAACTAATGACATATAGCCAACCAGCCTTGCTATGTGACTCACGATAAGCAATAGAATCAAGCCGCTTGTCAATACTAGCTAATTGAGATTTAATCCTATTACGTTCATCATCTGTTAGTGCCTTATCAAACGCAATATTCATTGCTTTCTTTTCTTCTAGCAACTTAGCGCGTTCTCTAGCAATATCAGCAAGTAGTTGCTCTTGTTCTCTCAATCTGCGCTTTTCTTCACGGATTCGCGCCTTTTCTTCTTTTTGCTTGACTTTGATAGCCAAGTTAATATCAAGCATATCAAGTCGCGCTTTGACATATTCAGCATTAAGCGCCAAGCCAACTTTATTTGCTTTAGACTGATAAGAATTAAATTTATTCTTAATCAATTCTTTGCTTTTAGCAATATTGCCTGTTGTTACAGATTTTTCTTTACTGTCAATATATCCTGACATAGCATAGCACAGCCCTCTACCATATACGTCCTGCATTTCTTTACCACGTTTAGCAGAATCGTTAAGAGTATATCCTTGCTCTATGCGATATAAACCAGTATTCACAGCTGATTCAATTTTGCTTTGTAGCTTATAGCGCTTATGCTCAAGTTCATCTAGCGAATCTTGATAATATGGGATATTATAATCCTGCATTTCTTCGATGACATGGATTTTGCCGTTTAGAGCATCAAGGACGGATTGAGCCGCTTTTGCAGATCGCATAGTGTTTTCATATTGATGCGCCGCAATTTGCCTATGTTCGTCGTAGTTATCAATCTCTGCTTGCATACTAGAAATATCTGTTTTAAGTTGAGCAATCTGCCCTTCAAGCTCTTTCTTCTTCTTGTTCAGTTTGAAAATCGCGAACACGTCTAGCCGCCTCCTTACCAAAAATTTTATCTATATGCTTGTCAAAATCTAATGGATTATTGCTTTTTGCTAAAATCTGCTTGATGCTAGTATTATATAGCTCAAATTGCCCATTGCCGCAATCGTTGATAATCCAGTCTGTATCGCCATATTGGACTACAGCGTTAACTTTCTTTGTTCTTGGCATTGTATAATTTCCTTCCGCACATTGGGTAATAATTCAAACTGACAATATCTTGAGTTTGTAAGTTATCACTTTCGTCAAATGCTCGAATGCGAAGCAATCCATTGTCGTTAATAAATCCAGCCTCTATACCGCTATAATCGCTTTGCAATGGCAAAGGGTATCCTTTTGTACAATACATACAATCCATTTTCATATATCTCACCTCACGCTATGATTATATCGCATTAGTTTGCATTTGTCAAGCATAATTTTTGACAAATTGATTTTTCACATCAATTTAACTATTATCTACGAATTTATGAGTAGATAATAGTTAAATTGTAATTATATATTACTATATATACTAATAGATATTATAACATATAAATATTACAATATTATGAACTATATGTTAATAAATTATGAATATATTTATACTTGACAAATACTGTAATATATGGTATAATATCTTTATAATAATATAAGAGATTATATCACATTAATCAATTTTTGTCAAGTAGAAATTTTAGTATTGACAAAGAATCAATTATATGATATAATAGCATTAAGCTCAAGGAGGTGGTAAGAAATTGTGGAGCGAAATGAGCTATAACTGGTATGTATCGGAAGATACAGAACCAGAAGTATGGGATGATGAATATGAGCCAACTGAGCGCGATTGGTCGCTTTGGATATATGGTAGTTCAGAGAATGATTTAGAGGTGATTTATTAAGTGCCATTGACAGAGTTCTGCTATATACCTTCTGTGGCAACAGATGCTTTTTATACGTCAGAGGAACAAGCAATACATAATCGACTTCTCAAGTTATATACCTTGAGAATGCGTGAAAAGGATGGTAAGAATCGAAAATGGCGCGTTTCATCAATTAACCGTGTTATTAAGAAGCATAAAGACGAGCTTGTAGCATTGCTAAAAAAATCGCTTGAAGACAATATTACAAGAGAACTCAATCCAGATGCGGTAACAGACAAGATAATTATCAATCTGTTTTGTTCCGAGTTGACCCGCAGCCTTGGCATTAAGACATTTGAACGAAGTGACAAAATAATTATTGTCAATGTGTTTTTCTTTGAGATATTAAACAGTATTATTCATAATGGCTTTAATTATAATGGCGATCATTATATTTTTTATTCATGTGGTGCTGGTATGATACGCACAAAGCGATTTATGGCGGTTCGCGAAAAAGATTATTTAGCGGTTGAGCAAACTCTTATGTGCGGACTTACTATTGATTCAATCAATGCTTTAGGTGGTATGAATGAAAATAAGCTGTTGAGTTATAAGAGTCTCATGGCATCTGCAACAGATAGAATTGAGGACTTTGATATAGACCGTTGTATTGTGGTAGATGACTTCGAAATGCCGGTTATGGCTGAATCAGATTTCATTGATTATACGGATTATAGTATTACACGCAAAACGTCTGAAACAATTATAGCCGAGACAGATGGTTGGGGTATGTGTTGCAAGCCCGGATTCAAGACACAAATTATTCGAGCGCCGTGGATAAAAGGGTTGGTATCTTATTTCGACTTTAGGTCATGGCTAAAAGAATATTGTCCTGCTGACGATTGGACTGTAACTGACATATACGGTAAAGAATGGAAAATTCTTGAGGACGATATTCAGTATATTCTAACGAAGTCGATGTTTAAGTTGCACAAGTTTTATCCATCTTGGTTGTGCTATAAGGCTAATTTCAAGAGTTATGGTTGTTATTTTGGTTGTTGCAAAGTTGAGGAAGATTATATACCAAAGGCGCGAATCAATTATCAGATGCTTCAATCTTTAAGTGATATGACAGACAATGAGATTGAAAGGCTTATTACTAAGACAACAGATGAAATTGATAGCGTTGGACGAGATTATCAAACGACAATGAGGTTATTAGGCGCGACAGAATACAATCAAACAAAATCAGCTATGCAAGAAGCGCTGACAATATATCCAGAATTATTCAAAGATGCGTATAACAGGGAGTTGTTGAAACAGACAAAGAAAAGTTTGGTAAAACAAGCAAGAGGCGGCAGATTGAGAATTAACGGCAAATACTTGTTTATTTCGCCTGATCCTGTGGCATTTTGTGAGTGGCTGTTCAAAGGGGAGCAATTCCCAACTGGCATACTTGAGAATGGAGAGGTTTATACCAATCAATTCAAAGACGGTGACGAACTTGATTGTTTGAGAAGCCCGCACTTGTATCAGGAACACGCAGTTAGAATTAACAAGCGGAATGAGCTGACCGATAAATGGCTTGGTGGAACAAAATGTGTATATTTCAGTTGTCATGATATGATTAGTCGCATATTGCAGCAAGATTTTGATGGGGATATTTCTTTAGTTGTCAAGGATAGGACATTAACAACTGTAGCAAAGCGTAATATGCAAGGAATTGTGCCTTTATCATATGATCTTAAAAAAGCTCGTGGTGGCATTATTGATGCAGATAGATTGTATGAAGGCGTAAGCACCGCATATACGGGTGGGTCAATTGGCCCGATAAGCAATGCAATCAGTAAGGTAAAAAATGCTAATGGAGGCAAAATGACTGAGGAGCAAATCAAAGTGATTGCTTGGCTAACAATGAAGAATAATCAAATTATTGATTTTGCGAAAACGTTGTGGAAAAGTGAGCCACCAAAAGAAATTGCTGATATTATTAAAAAATATACTAAATCAAAATTGCCTAACTTTTTCATCTATGCAAAAGACAAAGACCCAGATACACAAGTTGAGCCAGCAAATAATTCCACTATGAATCGTATATCAGCCAAAATTCCTGCTTCTAGAATCCGCTATAATAACAAGATTGGGAAATTTGATTGGACAATGCTAATAAATAAATCAGTCGATTATACCACTAGAGAAAATTCACCAATCATTGAGAGGTATAATTGGTGGATATGGAACCAGCGCCGATTTGATTATGGCGATGACCCGCATATCAATGAGGACGATTTATATAAATATCGCCGCATTGCACAAGATATAGTGGAATATAGTAATGAGCCGCTAGATGTTGTGGTTAATAGCTTGGTGGCTTATTTATATACGGTTAAAAAATCAAGCAATAAGAAAATGTTGTGGGCTTGTTTTGGTTGGACGATTGTAGATAATTTGAGAATCAATACGTCGCAACTTAATCCAATCTGCCCCATTTGTGGCAAGCGGTTCAAGCCGCGTGATGTATGTCAACATTATTGCTCTGAGGAATGCTATAAGAAAGCAGATAATCAGCGGCGTACTGAGTCACGCGAAGCCCCACCTGTCCGCACGGGGGATATGTTAAAACAATAGGAAATATATAGATGAAATGAACTCACAACAATATATTGTGGTAGCCTAATAGGGAAAGGAACGATATAATTGCACAAAAATAAATATCCTAGGCTTGGCAAAGCCGATATGAGCAAAGAGCTGCGACGGCGCACAGGCGTTGATTCTAAAATCATTGAACTTGTACTAAGAAATTATCACGATATTATCAGAGAGACGCTACAACATGGCGTTGAATATTCACTACCTGACATTGGTGTTATCACATTTCGCGATTATCCCCCTCGCCCAGCCGGTGAATACTGGAACGGATTTCAAAAGCGGCGTATGTACTACCCAGATAGACAGGGTTATTATCGGCTGGAATTTAAGGCTGAGAAGCATATGGCTAGTTATGTAAAAGCTGGCACATTATATGGTAAAGGCGCATCTAAAGAGGAATATGATGCTTGGGTATTAGAGAACTATCCTGATAATCCCAAGTTTATGAAGGAAGAAGAAGATGGCTGAACATAATAAGCGAAATCAGGAGTTCTATGAGTATGCTGGCGGATTGCTCAATGTATCGCCTCAGACTGCCAAGAAATACTGGATGGGGTTTGTTGATACTATTATTCATATTCTTCATTTTGATGGTAAGTGCCAAATGCCGAGTGTAGGCACATTTGCGCTGGAAGAATTGCCTGAGCGTAGAGTAATGGCTAAGAATGAGCAGGGCGAACTTGTTGAGCAAATTAACCCAGCTTGGTTTAAGATATTATACAAGTACAACGAGGATTTTCTTAATAATGTCAATGGGCGCGGTGTTACAAAGAAATATCGTAGGCGCGTCCGTGAACGTAAGTTGACTCCAAATGATCTCAAGTTGATAACTCAAGCTGAAATTGAACGAACGGCAAAACGCACGTTGAAGCAAATGCAAGATGACCGCATTGAGCAAGCAAAGCAACAGAGCTATGATGATTTTATCAATGTAATCAATAAGAAAAAAGAAGATTATGAACGGAAAAAGAAGGAAAAGGAACAGAAATTGAATGAATCTACAGAAGATACGACAGGCGACTGAGCTGCTAGATAGCAAGTTAATTGACTTGCAAGAATGGACGGCTCGTTGTCTTGGTGAAGATTATAGGGGCGTATTCAGCGATGAGTATGCTCGTAGAGCATCTGTTTTCATCCGACAGATTCTCAGGAATGAAAGTGATGATGTTGATGATGATGATACTGAGATTCTATCACAGCTTAGAGAAGCTAAGATTGAGCTAGAGAAAGAACGCAAGAAATTACAGAGCGAGAATATTCAGTATGTTCAGAATCAGCGACTTGGTGCAAGGGCAGATTTGATTCAAGAAAAGATTGCTGAGTCAATTAAGAATCTTGAGCCGTTTACCATTCGCCAGTTCAACAAGTTGCCTCAAATAAACGTAAGTGGGCTTCTTTGTATTTCAGACCTCCATGCTGGCTCAACTTATGAAATCAAGGGTGCATACAATGAGGTTGTAAATAAGTATGATTTTGACATTATGAGGGCGCGGCTTGATGGGTTGCTCAATAAGATGTGCAATGATGATAATTGCATCTGGCTTGATGACCTTACTGTTGCTGTGCTTGGAGATTGTGTAGAGAATATTCTACGAACATCTAGCTTAACTAAGCTGAGAGAGCCGGTTATTGATACGGTTATCAAGCTATCTGAATATCTAGCTGATTGGTTTGTTGAGTTACATGACCGACTTAAAATTCCTGTTAATGTGGTGATGGTTGGAGGAAATCATGATGTGTGCCGCCCGTTGACATCTAAGCCGCAGTTTGAGGAAGAAAATCTAGGTAAAATCATTGTGTGGTATCTACAAGAGCGGCTAAAGTCAGTAGATGGTATTACAGTTGATGATTATGCAGATTGTGCTATTAAGTATATTAAAAACAATGCAATCATGCTTCATCATGGAGATGGCGGCGATATAGCTGAGACAATGCGATATTTTGAAAATTTATATAATATTGACATTGACGAGTGCTACGTTGGACATCTACATAGACAAGAAATGAAGAACGCTGGCATTACTGAACTAGGCGATAAGCTGTGCTGGCGCGTTGGTTCAGTATGCGGTGTTGATGGATTTGCTAAATCTATTCGTAAAGCATCAAGGCCGTCTTGTATGTTTACAACATATTCAGAAGATGGTGCAGAGTGGCGTAAAACATTTTATCTTTGATTCATTCTTTGCTAGGTGATAGCTACGGCTGTGTTAATCATGCTTGTGGGGCGATTGACCCACCTAGCAAAGTTGAATATATCTCATGTACCATGTGTACAAGGAGTTCTTGGAGTCGTTAATAGCGGCTCTTGCAAAATCCTATCCTTGACGATAGGCGTATAGCAACAGGTGTGTTATACGAGCGTATGAAGCATATGGCTCGGTTGTCTTTGAGTGATATGCAGACGTTTATCGAAGGTTTACGGTATACCATAAGGCAACAATGAAAACCGTAAATATCCGAAAGGAGGTCACTATCATCTTGAATTATCCACTGGTTTATCCGAAGCATAATTAAAGAAAGGATGGTGGTCAGAGCCAATCGGCTCATATCTACAATAAGCCCAACTCAATGGGAACTGTTGTTTAACTGAATATTGAACCTTGACAAATACGAAGCAGCTGAGAGCAATCTTGGCTGCTTTGTCATATTTATAGGAAAATAAACGGAATGGAAAGGAATGAGAATATGTTTTGCCCATATTGCGGCAAGGAAAAGCAAGAGAGTCAATTCTATAAAAGCCCAATCAAAACGAGCGAATATATTAAACCATGCAAGTCATGTGTAACTGAGCTATATAAGCAAGCTCTTGAATATACTAAAGACCAAGGCGCGGCATTATGGTCAACCTGTATGCAGACTGGTATTCCTATGAGACGCGCTGAATATATGGCTTGTCTTGATACACTAGAAAAGGCGGCTAAAGGCAAAAAGCCTAGTCTATTTATGTTGTATCATACATACTTATCAACATCACCCGATAAATTAACGGGTGTATGGGATAGCGATATGGAGTTGTCCAATTTCAAGGATTTGGGCGATGTAGCTAAAGGCGAAACTGATGAAGTGGCGCTAAAAGCAAGATGGCGCAAGCAATGGGGTGGAGACTATGAGGATGAAGATTGTCAGTGGCTAGATGATATGTTTGATAGTTACACGGCAGATATATTTGAAATGGATACCGCCATGGAAATGCGCTATCGTGATTTGTGTAAGCTAGAACTTGAACAGTATAAGAATGGTGTAAATAAGGATACACAGTCGCAGATCAAAACGCTTATGTCGTTACTTAAACTTGATGATTTTAAGAGCAACCAGAAGTCGGACGCTGAACGAGCATTTGAGAAACGTATAGCTTGGGTGGAATATACTAAGCCGTCAGAATGTGAAGATTTGACAAGATTTGTAGATATGGTTGGATATGAAAAAGACAAAGGCGAAAAGATGCGTAGTTTGCGCAATGCTGTTGCTGGCACTAGAGACTACCCAGCAATCCCGAAGGAGGAAGCATAATGCGCTCTAGGATGGGCGGTCTTAGAGAATCATTTAAGGCTGATAAACTTCGAGCTGTATCTGGCATATCTAAAAAGATAGATAGTGATTTAGAAAGCAATATTATAGAGTGGACAACTCTATTCAGACGGAATTGGGACATATTTGCTGAATTTTATTTGGGTATTCCATTAAAACCATATCAACGTCAGGCATTGCATGAAATTGGTGTATCAGATGTGTATTTCTGGAGAGCAGGACGTGGCGGCGCAAAATCGTTTATTACTATGCTTGCGGCGGTCTGTAAATTACTATTGTATCCAAACTGTCAGATAGTTATTACATCCTCTACTGTTGACCAAGCTAATAAAATGGTCAAAGAGAAGTTAGAGAAAGAATTGATAAAAAAGCTATCTCAACTACTTTTGCTTTATTACGAAAAAGACTGGATAAAGATAACAAAGCCGAATGATGGATACTATGTAGAGTGTACACTTAACAACTCTTCTATTACTGTTCTTGCGCCAGTTGAATCAGCTAGAGGTTCACGCTCCAACTTTACCATTTACGATGAGGTCGCCATTATGAAGAAAACGGCAATAGACCAAATCTTTGATGGCATGTTGTTTCCAAGGCAACCCAACTATTTGAGCAATCCTGCATATTCTGGAAATAAGAGATGGATAGAAGAATCTAAGAGTATATATCTAACATCGTCTAAGTTTAAGTTTCAGTGGTGGTATAGATTATGGTGTGATTGTGTAACAGGATATTATGTTGATAAGCGTACTAGATATGGTATATTTGCAACAGACTTTTTTGATAATATTGAAAACGGCTTAAAAACATGGGGCGATTATCGTAGAGCTAAAAGACAGAACGACGATATATCATTTAGAACAGAATACTTAAACGAAGCCATAGGTGAATCCGAAGATTCTTTCTTTAGTCTTGAATCATTCAAAGAGAATCAGGTTATTACAGATGCGTTTTGTCCACCAAAGCCAATGGATTTATTGGTGGCTAGTGAATCAGATGAGGACGAAAAGAAGGAAGATGAAGTGCGTCTCATTGTATCTGACTTTGCATGGACAACAACTGGCAAGAAGGCAAATGAATCAGATAACAGTATTGCTATATGTATTAGAGCAAAATGGAAAAAAGACCATTTTGATAAATATGTAGAATATATTGAATTACTACCAACAGCAGATGATGCGGATGGTTGTGCTGATAGGTTAAAAGAATTATTTTGGTTATACAAAGCAGATTATCTAGTGCCTGATGCTAGGTCTGGTGGTGAAGCAGTTATGATTGCTTTATCTAAACCATATACCAATGAACGTTATTCGGCGTTCATCAATAATCATGGTTTAACTATGGCTGACAAAAAAGAATATCATGTGGCTCGACCTGATAAACTAGATTACTATAGAGCTAATGCAGTAGACCCAAATGCTTATCCTTGTATTATACCTATTGTTGGTAGTGAAACGCTCAACACGTCTTATTGGAAAGCAACTAAGATGTCGCTTGAGAATAATCGTATAAAATTCTTAATAGGAATGAGCGATAAGCAAGATGCCATTGTTGAAACTGGTGAATATTACAAATACACCGGCGAACAGATAGCAGATATACTTGCGCCTCATGGCAATACTGATTTGCTCATATCAGAAGCGGTCAATTTAACCACCATATTCAAAGGTGAAAACATTAAACTAGAGGCACCAAGAACAGGGCATCGTGACCGAATTGTTACATTGGCTATGGGTATTCTAATATGTGACTATATAGAAAATGAATGGAATAGACAAAATCATGCTGAGGAATATGACTTAGATGATATTCAATTAGTATATTGATATTTGCCTACGAAGCGGCGGCTATGTTGGTGTGTTGCCGTGGAGGTACTATTAGGGTTGTGTGGTAGATATACTCCAAGTTCCAACTTAGGCTTAATCAAAAAGCTGAAAATAAAAACACTCAAAAATATAAAACAAAGAAAGGAGGTTGAAGATGCCAAAAAATAATGAAGATGTAAAACTGTCTAAAAATGACCTTCAGGATATTATTGATTTTAGTGCTGGCTTGATGGCTGTTGATAATTTCTACTCGCCATTTCTGAGCAATCAGCTATTGACCAATCTAAACAATAATCCGCGCTTGCCCAATGCAGAAGCGGTAAAAAAGGCGCTTAATGACTATAAAAACAGCGGCGCTGATTTACAGGGGTTTGTAGAATTTGCATCAGCGTTTGATATGATTTTCAAGCGCACTCTATATTCTTATGCAAATGCGCTATCTTTCGACCTTCAGATAACGTGTAAAAACGCATATACAAAGGGAGACTACGAATCGGAGGAATACAAGAAAGACCGGCAGACAGTAGATAATTTCTTGACCAACTTTGATTACAAGAAAGAATTTTATAATGTACTACTCAATGTATTAAAGCGCGACTCATATTTTACTTGGTTCAGAAAGACTAAGAGCGGTAATCGTGGCAAGATGAAGTATGCTCTGCAAATCATGCCACAAGATTATTGTATGCTTACTGGGTATTTTGAAAAAGGGCTGTTATGGTCTTTCAACGTACTTTATTTTATACAACCGGGCGTAGATATTGAGGGGTTTGACCCAAGTCTCAAAAAGACATATCTTGATGCTATCGAGAATGCGGAGCTAAATTATAAACCGTCTGCGCCACTCGATAAACGTAATGGTAGTTATGCTCTATGGGCAGATGTATCACCGCTCAATGGCGCTTATGCTTGGAAATTTTCTACAGACAACTTCGCCAACAACCCATTTTTAGCACCATATGTAGCTAATGTTCTACGCAGTGATGAGGTTGGTGAATTACAGTATAACAAAGATCTTATCTCTGCGGCTGGTATTCTAGCTGGCGAAATTAGACTATTTGATTCAGCCAAGTCAGGTACAAAGGCGAATCAGTTTGCTATCGATCCGAAAACGCTTGGTGCATTTATGCAAAAGGCGGCTAATGGTCTAAAGAATGCTGCCAAACTAGCAGCTCTACCACTTGAGAATATTAAATATTTCCAATTTGAGGATAAAAACCCAAATAGCTATACAAATGAGCTAACCACGACGGCTGGTATTGGTACTGGTATTAGCCGTGTTATTTATTCATCTGATAAGATGAGCAATGCAGAACTAGAGGCGGCGCTTAATGAGGTCTATCAGACGATGAAGCCAATGTATGCTCAGTTCAATAATTTCCTTGATTTCTATGTAAATCAAATGACGAGCAAATATAAGTTTAAGTTTGAGTTCGTTGGGTCTAACTATCAATTTGAGCGTGATGCCAGATTTGATAAGATGATGAAGATGGCTGATAAGGGGCTTGTGCTCAATTCATCTGCATGGGCTAGTGCTGTTGGTATGAACCCTGTTACATTTGATAGGATGCTTGCTGAGAGTAAATATACTGGTTGGATTGATAAGTATAGTCAAATGCTCATGAATACATACACAACGAGTCAAAGTAATGAAGGTGGTCGCCCTCGTCAGTCAGGAACATCACTTACCGATTCAGGCGAGGCAAGCCGAGAAACATTAGAGGAATGATATTATGATGTTATCAGAAAGAACAAGTGAAGCCCTAGATATTCTAGTTGGGCAGTATTTCCAGTTGAATCGCACGTTCGACCGCATTTGCAGCTGGATGGAAGTAAAATTTGCTATGCCTAATGCCGCAAACATTATTCATCATAAGTTGGCGCATCTCTGGCCCCTTATGGCCGATACTGTAAGCGACTTTAAGCATCAGTGGAATATTACTACATATTATCCTGAGACGCGCGGCGATAAGCGCACATATGACAATCTTGAGCAAATGATGGACACTATGCTTAGAGAGACGTTTGACCTATATCAAGTTATCAAGCAGACATATTACATTGCTAAAGAAGAAAAAGATTTCAATGCAAATGCTATGCTACAAGAGCTTATGCAGGATATGAATAAGGTCGTGTCTCAGATTATTTTATTGGATGATAAAGCCAAACAGATGTCAACAGCATATGATGAATATGACCGTCATATTGATAGCTGGGGAATTGTTGGGTTGGAGGATTATCAATGATTATCCTTGGAGTCCCCAAGAATCCAGAAGATTATTTTATTGCAGATAGCGCCCTAGCATGGGAACTTGATAAAGCTGGCTTTTCAGCTAAATACCTAGACGATGACGCGCATTATTATAAGCGCAACGCAAAATTGCTAAAATGGCTTGAAAAGAATGGAATAGAAGGATAATACGCCGAGAAAGGAGGAGTCTATGATTGGAAACAGTCAAGAATATTGCCGCAATTTTAGGAGCAATCCTTTCTTTAGCAGCGGTTATTACCCTATGTTGCAAACCTATTAAACTATATATTGCAAATGCCCTGAAAAAATATCAGAGCGAACAAGATGATAAAGTAAAGCAAAATACCCTCAAAGCGACGCTCAAGAGAATTGAGAGTAAACTAGATGCAACTGTAGCATATACAACCGAGGCGTGTCGTGGTGAAATCAAAAACATGTTCTATAGATATATGGACAACAAGACACTGCCATATTATGAAAAGATGCACATGCTACAGATTGAGGATATTTATGTCAATAAGTTGCAAAAGAACCATTATACTAAGGGGCTTATTGAAGAAATGAAAACGTGGTCTGTTGACTATACTGGTGTTGATTCACAAGATGTCAATTAACCATAAATGGGCGGCTTGGACATAGTGTTCTTTGGGCCACCGTAGACGGGATGAACATCTCGTTATATCCTTGAAGAAAGGAGGAAGATGATTGGAAAAAACAATTAAATTTGAAGCATCAAGTATCAAGCATATTGATATGAGCGAATATGATAATGATGATTATATGGTAGGCCGGACGGCATTTTTATCAACACGTCCAAATTCACATGATATTGTCATTCCAGAAGATGTACTCAGAGAATATGCGCCGTCTGTGCTTGGTAAATGGGTCACTGCTGAGGTTAAATTCAATGATTGCACTACGCATACAAACGGGCAGTCAATCGTTGGGATTGTGCCGAAAGAGCAGGATGTTGAGTTTGTCGAAGCTGATGACGGTTATCTTGATGCTTATGTTGATTGTATTATCAGTAAACGATATGCTAAAGAATATTGTAATGTTTTCTCAGAAGATGATGCGCAACGCTCTGTAAGCATTGAGGCTACATTCTCAATGGTTGATGAACATGAATGTGATGGATTTAACATTAAAACAATCACGACTCTTGGGCGAACTGTGCGCCCATCTGTACCTGACGCAAATATTACAATCGTTAGATTCTCAGAGGAAGATGCGGAGAGCTATTACAGCAATTTACATAAATCTGATTCTCTATCTAATCTAAAGCAATTTGTCGAAGAAAGGAAACAATCAATGGCTGAAAAGAAAACATATAAGATTGACAAGTCCAAAGAAGCTATGTCAACGGCTGATTGGGGAAACTACGATAAGACGGCTATGAGAGATAAAATCATGGACGCTAAGAATCGTGACACGCTTGTTAAATCTGTATATCTACTTGTAGAAGATGGTTGGAAAGATGCGCCATCTGAACACCTCAAGTATCCAGTTATGATGCTTGATGGTGACACATTCATCTATAACCGAAATGCTCTGAGTGCTGCACTAGCATATGCAAAGCAGAATGATGAGACTGAGGTTGTAAATAAAATTGAGGCTATCTATAAGAAGTTAGACCTTGATGACGATTCTGAAAGAAAGGAGGACAAGAAAATGGCTGAAATTGAATTTAGCGCAGTTGATATTGGCGATATGTGGGGCAGACTATATACCGCTATGCGCGAAGCTCGTAATTGGGAATATGGTATTCAGGGTATTTATGAGGAGGACAATAAGAAATTTGCTATCCTTATTGATGATACCAAGAAGCTATATCGGCTCGATTTTAGTCTGACTGAGGACGGTCTTACTCTTGCAGATGAGGTTGTTGAGGTTAAGCAGGAATTTACTGAGACTGATAATATCAAGAGATTTGCTGAACCTGAGAATGTTGCTGAATATCGTCTAGCCGATTGTGACGATTGCGATGATGATGAGCATGAGGAAGAGATGTCCGCAGATGAAATGAAGGCAAAGATGGCTGATCTCGAAAAGGACATTGAATCCCGTGATAATATCATTATGGAAAAGGATGCAGAACTAGAAGAACTGCGCAAATTTAAGGCAGAAGTTGAGGAACAGCGTAAAGTCGCAACTGTTGAATCTATTATGGCTGAATGCAAGGAATATATGTCTGATGAGCAGTACAAGGAAATGCGCGAAGAAGGCATGGCTTGCAAGATGTCTGAGATTGATGGCTGGACAAATAAGGTTAAGGCTGTATCTTTCTCTGCGGTAAAGAAGAATGTAAAGAAAACAAATGATGGGTTGTTCCGCTTTGCGGCTCCTATCGACAACAACAAGAAATCCAACTCTGTTTGGGATAGAATTTAATTTATTATAAAGGAGATTATATAATTATGGCACATACTATTGTGAACGGTATGCACTGTGCATATATGAACGTTGATGCTTACAATTTCTGTGGCATTGCTGAAACCGACATTGACAACGGTACTATTCTTACTCTTAGTGATATGAAGCTAAAGGACGCTACTGGTGGTTTTGAATTTGCTGTTTCTGCGGCGGCTGCTTCTGATAGCGGTGAGTTCATTGCTATTACCCCTGAAGTTGGCTATGACCTTGAGTCCCAGATTTATGCTGACCCCCGCTATTTCACCAATAAGGCAGGCAAGCCCATCTCTGTTAAACGTCTAGTTAAGGGCGATTCTATTGAGATTACTGTTGATGGTTTTACTGCAACCCCAGGTGCTTCTGATACTTATGCTACTGTTGGTGCAAACGGTAAATTTACTAGTGGCACTACGACTTCCGCACCTTTTAAGATTCTTGCTACTCATAACATGGACGTTGGTTCTGAGATCGTTAAGACTTGGATTCTAATGAAGCAGTAATCTTGCAAATTGAATAATATATAAAGGAGATAATACTATGATTTCTAATGAACTAATCACCTTTGCCAAGGGCAATGCTGATTTCTATACTGCATACGAAGATTATCATAATCATAAGGCTGCTACTCAGTGGAATGAGAAGCTAGGTGCATATGACACCAATGTTGCTCTTTCTGAGAAGTCTGAGAAGGTCTATCATGCTTATTTTGCAGAAATCGAAAAGATGTCCAACTGTCCTCTAACTGAGGCTAACCGCGACGCATGGTTCGCCAACCCTGTCGTTCGTTGGGCAGAGCTTGCAGTTGAGAATGCAATGCTCAACCTTATTCTTCCTGCATATGTTCAGGCTGCATTTGCTCCATTCGTCAACATGCGTCTAACTGGTTATGCTGACGTTATCCATGTTGAAGTTCCTGCTAAGACTCTATTCACTAATAGCCTTGGTGCAAAGGGCGAGCGTGTAACCCATCGTCAGAGAAAGTTCCGTGGCGACCTCGTTCTAAGCCCTGTTGAGCATATCATCACCGAGTATGTTGATATGGCTCGTGTCTATGCTCGTAAGGACGATATTGCTGAAGCTATGCACCGTGTTGTCATCTCTGCTGAGATTGGCATGAACAACGAAATTAACAAGGCACTCAACGCTGGTCTAGCCGGTGCTTCTCAGCCTTCTCAGTTCAAGGAATCCGGTGCATTCGATGCCAAGAAGCTCGTTCAGCTTGCACAGCGCGTTCAGGCTTATAACGGCATGGCAAAGCCCATCATTCTTGGTACTGCTGCCGCTCTTATGAATGTTCTACCTGATAGTGCTATGGGTTATCGTGTGAATATTGATGGTAAGGAAGGCGTTGTTTCTTTCGTTAAGAATTTCTACGGCTTTGATGTTTATGAGCTACCTCAGGCTCCTACTGGAACTGCTGATTTCGGCATGGCTCTATCCGACACTGCTCTTTATGTTGTCAGTCCCGCTGTCAACAAGGTTATCGAAGGCGCTGTCGTTACCGCTATGACCAACGGTAACCAGTTCTATGATAATGCTGACCTTACCTCTAATGGTACTCTCCGCAAGGCATATGACTTCCAGTTCTCTGGTGGCGCATTTATCGGCTATTACAACATTACTGAATAATTTATATTTTGAGAGGGGTTAGAAATAGCCCCTCTCTATTTATAACGGAAATAAGAAAGGAAAATAAAAGGAATGGCAAATACTACAAGCAATAAATCTACAACTACCCCAAAGACAACTACGAAGAAAGAATCCGCTCCAACCGTACCCGTTGTTGATACAGAGAAAGAACAGCTAAAGGTGCAACTTGCCGAACAGCAGAAGCGCATGGAAGAAATGATGGCACAGATGCAGGTTCTTATGCAAGCACAGAGCAATACTGTAGCACCTGTTAATTCCGCTAATCCTAACAAGCAGGTTGTGTTCATCAACATGACCGCTGGTGGCTTGAATCTCAAGGGAACCCGTATGTATCACATTGATAATCAGTTTGGTACTAGGAGTGTGCAGGAATCTGAGGCACGTGTTATTGTGGCAAATATGCCTAACACTATTGCTAATGGATATGTATATATTCCAGATAATGAGTTCCTAGAATCTTGCAATATGGGCGGCGTATATGACGGTATGCTCAACGATGAACAGATGAAAACGCTACTTAATCAGGACGCGAATTATGTCTGCGATGTATTTGAAAATGCAACAGATTCTCAAAAACGTATCATTATTGATATGGTGTCTGATAGACAGCTTAACGGTAAGTCTGTTGACGCTAATATTCTAGTTCGTCTTGGCAAGTTGGCAGGAGTAGATTTCTTAGATATTGAACCCCTCGAAGAGGAGTGATAAATTATGGCGACATCATTTGATGTTATTGGACAAAGAGCATTAAGTGTAATTGATGACTATAAACTGCGCAAACTATATGACGCAAACATTGAACTGTTTCATGACAAGATTGATGGTTGGGTCATTAGTTCAGCCGCAAAGTTTATAGAATGTGAGCAACCGCTGACATACGATTCAGAGCTTAGACAATTTGACGCAGATTTAACAGATTTAGAGATTCAGATTCTTGCCGAATATTGGGTTATATACTGGTGGCGCGGCGAGACGGACGTAGCAACACAGATTGCACAAAAACTTAAAGTTCCATCATCTTTCCAGATGGATGGCGTATCCTCGCAGAATTTCAAAGAAAAACAGAACGTCATTGATAAGCTAGAAGAAGATGTAGATAGGCTCATTCACGACAAATACCAGCTCTTATATCTATCCTCCTATAATTATTAAAGAGGGGTGGATATATGAGTAGAACAGACAAGCAAGATAAAATTCATGCTTTATACAAAGTCCTTTTATTGTTTGAAGATTTGACCAGCCTTGAACCGACAATCGAAGAAGCCGACTATACAGCATATTGTGAGCGGCTATCTGTGCGATTTAGGGCAATTGATGGTGAAATCGCTGATACATTAGCAGGATTAAGCAAAATGGGGCTTGAGCTTACTCATCCTATTATTCGCTCGTGTGTATTGCGCATGACGAACAGGATTGAAAGGATGGGTGATTGATATGGCATATGAGATGTTTCAATATCAACCAAACCCCAATGATTATTACCGCGATTTGACGCAAGAATACATTTGTGCACAATGGGACAACACGTCTGCTAAAACACCTGAGAATGGCGGCGAATTGCTAGAGCAAAATGGAATAGGGTCTAATGAATATAGCTGTGTACAAGCATGGGTTGCGCCTACAGTAGCAACAACATCAACTGGACAAAAGGATACTATAGATTTTTTACAGCTAATATTCAAGAACATTGACCATTTTGTTGTGCGCGGATTGTATTATAAATTTGATGATAACGTGTGGATTGTCCACGATTCGGGCAAATTTGATGGCTTGCCCCGTGGCGTTGGTGTGCGCCGTTGCAACAATGTCATGCGTATTAAAGATGAGGTCAATGACGTAATTTTTAGTGCGCCATGTGTCGTTGATTATGATATGCAATCACCATCTGCACAAGTCAGTACACCAATCATTACGCCAAATAACCACGCTGTTGTTATGGTTCAGGGCAATGATGATGTATATAGGCTATTCAAGCTGAATACGCGATATATTCTAGGCGGCAGACCGTTCAAGTTGTTATCCTATCAGAATGCAATCAACGCATACGGTGATAGCAAGCCGACATTGCTTACTCTTGAGTTATATCTTGATGAGGCTCATGCTGGTGATGACATTCCCAATCAGCTTGCGGATAATAGCTCTGTTGATTATCCAATGAATGAAAACGCGCCATTTCCAATGGGCTAAAGGAGGGCGGTTAGATGTATAATTCATTAAGTCGTTTACCGACAATACCATACAATATTATGGTATATCTAGCAAAATCGACTGACCCTATTGCCGAGGTATTTTGGAAGATGCTGGCATATAAGGATTATAAGGCGTTGAGCCATGAACCGCTTACATTTCAACAGAAGATGAAGCTAGTATGGGCGCAAGGTAAGCAGGACGCATATAGCGTATTCTTAACCAATCTGATTGAAGATGCTATGGCTGAATCTACGCAGATTGTTAAGATTTATCAATATTATATCCATGCTTCTGAGCTATATACTAGTACAGTAGTCTATGCGTTTGATTGTCTATATGGCGGTCAAATGAGCCTAGTTGAATATAATGGTATTCCTGTTAATCGCGGTGATTTGTTTATTCATTGTGTACTATATTTACTTAATGGCGCAGAGGTGGGCGGTGTAGGTAAACTCATGTTCTTAGATGATATGAGCCGATATAGTGCCGCTAGGTCAACTATTGGTAACAATAAGACATTCACGGGCGTTCAGTTATATATGGCGGTCAATGTTGGTGATTCTGGTAAGGTGGTAGACTGTGGCGATTGATATTGAGGTATTAGAAAAAGGATATTTCTATTTCGATAAGTCCGTACCATATAAATTATCAGATACGACCCACGTTGATATAACACCTGTATCAGTATACGACAGTGAAGTCTTTTTGTCAAGTTGTGATATTCTTCAAATAGATAAAAACGTGCTTAATTCTGTTGAGATAATACAGATGAGCTATCTTGATTTTTTACTTAAAGTCATGTTACCTACAGATAAATCTGGTCTATTGCTAGATAAATTGAGTAATATTTTTAGATTGTGTCTAGGTATGAAGACCTGGAAATTAAAAGTAAAAGAGAAACAGAAATTAAGCATAGTTGCCCCAGATGATTCGTTTGAAATCACAGGTAAGCAATTTGATGATATTAAGCGCATTATATTGTATCAAAATGTTCCGCATTATGATGATACATATATTGACCCAGATTTGAAAAAGATGATGGGCGAAGTGGATAGACTTAAAAGTCAAGGTATTAGTACACCGAACCTAGAGCGGCGCATGGCTATCATTACTGCTCATTGTGGCGTTGATAAGCAAACATTGATGCAGTATACAATGCGGTCATTGCAGTTGCTATTTGAAGAATGTGCAGGCGAGGTTGAATTTACGACCTTGCGTCCTATTATGCTATATGCTGGAAAAGCTAAAGAGCTTGAGCATTGGATATACAAGAAAAAGAAAGATAGACTCGATGGATATGTTACATCTGTTGAGTCGTACAATAAATCTATGGGTGGAGATGGCGTAGTTAAACAAGCCAACTCCGATATGATAAAACAAATAAATAATATTGTAAATCAATAAGGAGGAAATCTTATATGAGAAAATTCCTAGCTGGCGTTGGCGATGCTATTCTCCTTAAGGGTCAGACTATCATCGGCTTCGCTAAGACTCTAACTGAATCAACGTTTGGTTTCACTATTTCTAGTGAAGAAATCCGTGGCGGTAAGGGTAATAATTGCTCTCTGCGTTGAGTAATCAGCGTATGACTTTGGGTTAAATGCTTTGAATCCCTAAAGCCCACATACCTAAACAGTAATTGGAAACGATATGCTGAATGGTTACGAAAGTAGAAAAAAGTTGTGGGATGGCTACATGGTTAAATCCTAAATAGCCTATGCCGATAAAATGGGTGTTTAGCAGAGAAATCCCTAAATATATTGACATATTGATGATAATATGGTATAATATACATGGGAAACTTTCAACGAATATCTCCTTGTGGGAGAAGTAGAACCGCAAGCTAATGGCGGAAGAAAAATCCAACCCCTATTAAACAGGGTGAACATATATTCTACTCTCATGTGAAAGCATGAGCAGACTGCTAGTAATAGTAAGTCGATATTAGGGTTGCGACCTAATATAAATACAAAATATTTTATACCAAAAGGAATGTTGTGTATGTTGTTGTCAAAAGTTGTTAAGTTGAAATGGAATGCAAAGAATAGAAAATACTATGAAAGTATTGGATATACATTTACTAAATACGGCGATGAGTTTGATGTAAAGATTGAAGATTTAACGCCATCTAGTAAAGCAGTTGTTGAAGTTGAGTGTGATTTTTGTCATAATGTTGTTGTAAAAAAGAAATATCAAACATATAACATACAGCATCATGAAAAATATGGAGATTGTTGCGCATCATGTCAATCTAAAAAGAATAAGTTGGTATGTATGGATAAATATGGTGTTGACAATGGTTCCAAGACAGAATATACCATTGAGAAAATAAAACAAGTTAGCATGGAGAGATATGGAGTAGATAACCCATCTAAGACAAGCGATGTAAAACGCAAGTTAAGCGAAATAGCTAAGGCTAATTCAGAAGATGTTATCATTAAGAGAAATCAGACCATGCTAGAAAAATATGGCACGACATCTCCAATGGATTTAGATATTGCTAAAGAAAAACAACGTGATACTCTATTAAAGAATTATGGTGTTGAGCATCCAAAGCAAAGCGAAGAAATAAAGATGAGAGAACGTCAACGGAATATTGAGAAATATGGTGTTGATAATCCCATGAAACTTAAATCTGTAAGAGATAAGATAAAAGCAACGTGTCTTGAGAAATATGGCGTTGAATGCTCATTAAGCTCACCAGATGTTAGAGCTAAAATTAACAAAACATTACTTGAAAATGGCAATGTTAAAACATCTAAGCAACAACTTCAACTACAACAACTATTAAAAGAAATATATGGAGCTTGTGACTTAAACAAGCCGTGTGGTTCGTGCTTTCTTGATTGTGTAATTGAATATAATGGTGTCAATATAGACATTGAATATGATGGCGAATATTGGCATCAAGATGCACAACAAGATAGGCGTAGAGACGAATTTGTCAAATCACAAGGATATAAGATTCTGCGTATTCGCGGAAGATATGATATTCCAAATAAAGAACAACTTATACAACATATTGAAGAATTGGTAAATTCACAACATACATTCAATGTAATTAAAATGGTATAAAATATAATAGGCAATGCACTAATCGGTAAGTATTATCATGACTCTGGTCTAACTGTTCAGATTACTGACTCTTGCTTTAAGCTAGAGTATATTGCGGCTAACCTTGGTGTTGACCTACAGAAGGGCGGCCTTGGTGTTTATCAGGGCGAACTAACCGTTCAGACTGCTGGTAAGGTTACTCTACCTCAGGCTCCAACCGCTGTTGCTGGTTCACTAATTGGTTGGTATCGTACTCCTAGTGAGAAGGATTACACCGTTGGTACGATTACTGAGGCGGCTGGTACATACACGATGGCTATTCCTAACGCTACTGTTGGCGAGAAGTATTGTGTGATGTATTTCTATCAGAATGCTAATGCCGATAGCATCATTATTCCAGTTGACTACGTACCAGATGAGCTTCACGTCATTATCATCAATGATCTGTTTAATGCAGATATTTCCACTACGAACAATGCAACTAAGGTTGGCCGTCTAATCACTGATATTCCTAGACTACAGCTTGACGGCGCACAAGACCTTAACCTTACTGCAACTTCTGCTGCTACTGTCTCTCTGTCTGGTTCTGCTCTAGCAGTTGATTCTACCGACAGCTGTGAGAATGAGTCTTACTATGGCACTATGACTGAGGAAGTTTTTGGTGCTAAGTGGCAGAATGAAGTCAAGGCTATTGCATTTGAGGATGCAGATATTAGTCTAAAGACTACTGGCACTCAGGCTCTAGTTTGCTATGTGCTGTTTGACGGTAACAAGGCTCCTAAGATGGTTGATAATGCTAACTTTACGTTTGTAGTTGAAGATGGTACTGAGAATGTATCCGTCAACGAAAGCGGTGTTGTAAGTGCAATCAAGGCTGGTACTGCGCATATTTCTGCAACTCTAAAGGGCGCAGACCCCGGTAATGGCCCAGCTGTTGTTGGTTATGCTGAGGTTACTGTGACCGCTTAATCTATTTAATTTCAATGGGGAGAGATAGCAATATCTTTCCCCATTTTATTACGTTCAGATAAAGTAGGTGAAAATAATGGATTGCCCATATTGTAATGTGGTAAATTATGACGAAATCCCGACTTGTAATAAGCAAGAGGGGCATCCTGTTTGTCCTCATGTTAGGCGTTGTATTGAGCATCATATGTGGAAGCCGCTGAATTTTATGGCTAACTGTCCAATAAAATCCGCTCCAACCGGTAATGTACAGTTTGAGCGGCATGGTTATCTATATGTTAAATTAGGAGAACAGGTAGTTAAGGTAGAAAATCCATATGATTATATCCCAGATAATGTAGAATTAAGGAAATATAAAGGAATTTATAAGGTAATTAAAGAAAAGGAGAATAAGGAATAATGAAGGATTTTAAGGAAATGGAAAGTATCGAACTTAAGGATTTTGGCGTTCGCGTTAACCCGCATCTAACTTATGCGCAAGTTCAGGCTATTGCTAATAGCGTATATACTCTAAAGAGCTGGGCAGAGCGTCAACAGAACATTGATATGCTACTACTCATCTATGCAACCAACCTGACGGCTGAGGAAGTTAATAATTATAGTCATGACCATTGGCTCAAGAGCGGCCTTATTGACTGTGTTAAGGCGAATGTGCTAAATTTCTACGATATTGAGAAGGCTATCAAATATGAGGAAAGCCCAATGCGCACTCTCATGAAACTAGCTAATGAAATGCCGGAATTTAGCAAGAAGCTGAATGAATACCTAGAGGTGGCAAAGAATGCCAACAGCAAGAAGTGAGCAAGAGTTAAGGAATTTATTGCGCAGTCCTATCCAGAAGGCCATTAACTATGTACTTGATAAGATATACGATGAGAATATAGCAGTAGTGCATGATGTGGTTTATATGGCCTATAGCCCAGAAGATTATAACCGAACTGGTGACCTATATAGAGCATGGAGTAAAGAAACAAAATCAACCAAATCTGCGGCTAAAGGCGAGTTCAAGTACGATTATAGTAAAATGAGCATTGGTAGCACTGACCCACAATCATCCAATTTTGCACAGCATATTGGTGTTGCTGGCGATTTTTATGGACAAGATGCGCGACCTTATTTGGCTGAAATTGTTTATGGCGCTATTAAATGGGGTGGCGCATTTGGTGATAAATTCCCAAGACAGCGCGACGCATGGAAAGAACTAAATAAGCGCATAGGTAGACGTAAGATGAAACAATGGATGAAAGAAGGCATGGAGGCGGCTGGGCTTACTGTACAGATGCACAATACACCGCTTTATGTCGAGGAAATTTAATATGGTTATATGTGGACTTGATGCAAGCACCTCTTGCACTGGATGGTCTATATTTGACAATGGTAAGCTCATTGCATATGGTGCAATCAAGCCCAAAGGCGATGATTGGCATGATAGGGTGATGGGGCTTACTATGGAATTATCAAGAATATTTAGACAATACCAGCCCACCATTATCTATGCAGAGGAAGTGCCACTAAAAAAAGGCGCGTCTACTATAGAGAAATTGGGTGCAGTGCAAGGCGTGATATTAGCATTATGCGCTGGCTTCAAGATAAAGCCATGCTTCTTGATGCCAAGTAAATGGCGTGGCGACCTTAATCTCTTTGATGGCACAAGAGCCGGTTTACAGAGAGATGTTCTGAAGAAAAAAGCCATAGAGATGGCGAATGAAGAATTTGGCCTCGAATTGGCATGGGTTGCCCCAAGTAGCAAAAAGAATGAGGATGATTGCGCAGAAGGAATCCTCATAGCCTACTCACAAATTAAGAAAAAGGGAGTGTGATGAATGGCTAAAAGTTCAAATTACTCGATACTCGTTGATGCTGAGTTAGACTTAAAACAAATCACACAAAAACTTAATTCACAGAAATATAAAATAGATGTAGAAGCTAATATGACTGGCGATGCAGCGGATAAACTAAGAAATACAAATTCTGCTACTCGGTCATTAGAGGAATCTACAGGCGATCTTACTCTTACATATCAGCAATTTAGACAAGTGCTTGATTCTGTTGTTGATGTAACGAGTAAGATGTATGAGCAAGCCAAGACGTTAGACACTGCACAAACGGAGTTGAAGAAAGTCTCAGATTTATCTGGTCAAGCGCTTGACGATTATACAGCTAAACTTGCTCAAATGGGCAAGACAGTTGGCCGCACCGGTAAACCAAATCGGTCTGAGCCGGTATGTACAAATGGTAAATGTGCATAGAGAACAGCCCCTAAACCCTTGAAAGCCTCAAGAGCCTTATCACTACAACATGAGGATGAGATATGCCTGAGTGTGATATGTTCATTATTAACAATGAATTAGTGCGAAAGCAGAAAGACGATAAGGATGATTCTACGGTTGAAAAACCTAAAGAATCTGTCTTAAATAATGTATAATATTTGAGACAAAAGGGCAGATTGGGCGCGAAGCCGTGATGAGCGGTGTGTCAATCGAATATACAGGGCGACCCTCCAAATATATAGGGTGAAGAAATATTCAGGAAGGGATTGAAAACCCCTTGACAAATTATCTAATATGTGCTATTGTATAGATACTTAAAGGAGGTATCTATTATGTTCTTATCTATCGTATTTGCAATTTTTGTTTGGCCTGCCATTGCCATTGCTGGGTTGGTTGCATTAGGTAAAGAAATTGGGAGATTGTTTCATAACTCAAGCGATTCAACCAAGCCGACCACTACACAGTCACAACGTAATATTCATTATGAAACACCTAAAGAAGAAGAGCGACGTACTAATTATTGGGGTATGGATGATGAAAGGTGGGGCAAATTGTAATGAATAATCTAGCTACAGTGTTTATCATTGGATGGTTCATTTACATCATCTTATTTACAATTAGTTGTGTGAGGAAGTAATTATGGAAGATGTATATATTGTAGCAATCATCGCAACGGTAATCGTATTTGCCATCCTTATTTATCTTTGTTCTATGAGTGGCTATACGACAAAGCGCAAAAATCCAGATGATCATATAGATATTAATAGAAAGCAACGAGATAAGGATATAGCACAGGTCAAAGCCCAAGAAAAGTATGATAATGATTGGGGATATATTAGATAATTTATAACCGTCAGAGATGGTTGAAGCCGCAACGGAATTTCGCAAGAACAGTTTTAATGATTCTGATTCGGCAACGCTAGCAAAAGTAGCGACAATGTTTACTAATGTAGCAGATGAATCTATATCTGCTGCCGATAGCGCATCGTTTATTATAGCTCAGATGAAGGCATTCAATATAGAGGCTGATGATGCTTATAGGATCATTGATTCTGTGAATGCTGTGTCAAATAATTATGCCGTTTCATCTGGGCAATTAGCACAAAATCTAGGTAATATGTCTGCTGCAATGGCAACAGGCAATAATACATTTGAACAGTCTCTTGGTATGCTCACGGCTATGACTGAAATCACGAGGAATGCAGCCAAGGGTTCAAGAGCGCTTATTACTGTACAGGGACGTCTGAATCAGGTTGTAGACGAATCCTCAGATACGGGTAAGGCGTTAACAGCATGGTATCAAGAACACGCCATCGCCATTAAAGATGATGAAGGTCAAGTTCGTAGTCTATATGAAGTATTGACTGATGTAGCAAAGATTTGGCCTAAATTAACCAAGAATGAGCAGATGTACTATCTGCAACAGCAAGCAGGAACCACACAAACACAGAATCTTGCAGCTCTTCTAAAAAATTATCAAACAGCTATTGATGCAACCAATACAGCGCTAGAATCCAATGGTTCTGCCATGAAAGAAAATGAAGCCTACATGGAATCAATTTCTGCGAAGGAACAGGCTCTTGCGGCTGAATTTGAGGATTTTGCAAATCGTGTTTTATCTAAAGAGTTGGTTGGTGGCTTCTTGGATGCTGGTAAAGCTATGCTTGATTTTGCCAACAATGATGTTGGTGCGGCCATTACTAGGATCACTGGATTCTCTGCTACTATTGCAAGCTTAGTTGGTATTGCAGGTACGGTTATTGGAAAACTGAGTGAGATGAGAACATTGTTCTCAGCGACAAATGCAGCTGGCGGATTAGCATCTATTTTAACCTCACCAAAGACATTACTTATTGTTGCAGGAGTAGCGGCAGCTATTGCTGGAATAGTTGAAGTTGTACAAGCGTTAAATCAGGCAGCAGAAAATAGGAAATTTGAAAATCTTGTAAAAAATTTTGAAGAACTTGACGAACAAGCCAAAGAAGCCGCTGACAACCTTGAAGATGTTAAAAAGCGACTTGATGAGTTAAATGATATTCCTGCAAAAGATAGAGGTCAAGATTGGCAGAATGAAATAGACAAACTTGAGACATTAAAGCAATATTATGAATATATTGCACAAATGCGTCAGAATCAGGCCGCTGAAGCTCAAGAAGCTGCTTATAATGCCCCTCGCACGGTTGGCGTATCTGTTGATAAGAAAGTTGTTGAAACAGATGAGTATAGTAATGACTTTCAAACATATATAAAAGAAATCGGTCAATATAAGACTGAGCAAGAAGCTGTATATGCTCTTGCTGCTCAAGAGAGTATATCTTTTACAAATGAGCAAACAGAGGCGCTATCAAAGTTGTCTGATGAGACAGAGATGGCCGCACAGGGTTATGCTTATTTGAAACAAAACCTAGAAGATATTGGCTATACATTCTCCAACAACATTCAGACTGCTTCTGAATATGCATTATCTCAAGGCTCTGCTATGAAGGGTTTAGCCGTACAGATTGAAGAAACTAAAAAATATAGCACAGAGCTTACACAGGCACAACAAGAGCAATACGATGCTTACATAAAGAATAATCAAGGACAATACGAGTATTTATCAGGTCTTCATGATTTAACAACTGAGCAACAAGTGTTCGTTGATGGATATAAAGCCATGGTTGATGCCATGGGTGATTATTCAGTTAATGTCAAAAATGTAACTAATGAAGTTGAAAATATATCTAATTCGTTTGCGTCTTATAATGAAATTGTAACAAATTATCAAGATGCAATGAATGGCGTAACCGGAGCTTCTGAAGCATTCGTTCAATCTCTGTTTGACCAAAATGGACAATTAACTACAACAGCTCAAACGGCGCTAACAACAGACAGTGCGATGGCGAGTTACGCTACTTCTATCATACAGGCGCAACAAGCACAGTCTCAGGCTAACTTTAATAATCTTATTGAGCAGATTGCACTGGTTGGACAACAAGCCACAATAACTTCTGGACAAATTACTAATATGATGGCGATGGCTGGTGTTCAAATTGGTGCTGGTGGTAGCGCTGAGCTTTCTAGAAACCTACAACGTACATACGAAGCTAAAACTGGCAAGAAAGTATCGCAGGACAAAGCTGCGTACAAACAATGGTTACAAGATACCGCCTACCAAATCGGTCAAAATCAATGGAAACGTCAGCAAGAGGAATATGCGAAACAGCTTGAAGCCATAAAAGATTATGTCCCATCAGGCGGAGGTGGTGGCTCATCTAGAAAATCAGCTGAAGAAAAAGCCGCAGAAGAGGCCGAAAAGCAAGCTAAGAAAGCACAGAAAGCTCAAGAAAAGGCCGCTAAGGAATCTCAGCAAGCATATGAATCAGCTGCAAAATCAGCAGAGCAAGCCGCGCAAGAAGCCGCCCGTGCCGCTGAACAAGCCGCAGAAGAAGCCAAGCAAAAAATCCTTGATTCTATCCAAGAGCTAAAAGACGCATCTGATAAATTCTGGGAAAGCAAAACAGATGTTATTGAAGAAACCAATAAAGAACTTGACCGTCAAAAGCAGCTCGAAGAAAAGCTCAAAGCACTAGAAGAAGCCAGACAGAAGAAAATCCTCCTCTACAAGAACGGCCAATTCCAATATGATAAGGATTATGGCACGATTGCTAAGGCTCAAGCCGATTATGAGGAAACCCGTGATAAGATTCAGCGCGAACGTGAGCTAGAACAGCTCAAAGAAATGAAGGACAACGCCACTGAGATATTTAACGAAATGAAGGATATCGTTGAAAATGGCGGCAATGTCACACAAGAGATGATTAACAGCTGGCTATCTCAAATGCAAGCTGATGGCGCTGATTATTATGACAGTAATAAGCAAATGCTCAGTGAATGGCTGGATTGGGCTAAGGGCGCTATCAATGAAATTAGCAATCAAGTAGCATCTGCTACTGGAGGTAGCGGAGGCGCTAGTGGTGGTTATGGTTCTGGTGGTAGTAGTGTTTCTGGTCAATGGAGTCATCAAGATGAAACAAATCCATATGTCGCTTTTGGACAAGATACAATCCAAGAGATGCTTGAATGGATAAAAAAGATAGACAAATATCAAGATGATGAAGAGTACATGAATGAGATAATAGGAAGAGCTGCTAAGGCTGGATATATTATTCCATCTAATGCAGGACTTCGTGGTAATCTCAAAATGAATCTCCTAGAAGCTCTTCAAAAAATTCTAGCGCCTTATCAAAATTTAATTGATACTAATACATCTAGCCCGTATGTTTATGCATGGAAGGGTCTATTTAAGGGCGAACTTCAGAGAGGTACTGACTTAGGTAGCAACACTGTATTTGCAGGATATCAGAACAAATTATTGTCTGGTACTATCGATGACCCGTATGAAGAGCAAGAATATTATCAACGTAATCAAGCTATAAAAGCTCTATACAATGAATACAAGAAAATAACAGACCAGCTTGGCTATATTCCAGATTATCTGAAAGATTTTATGGATATGGGGTCGCAAATGCTCAACAATGTCGACATTGTTGCTAGAGCAATGGCCGACAATTACGACAATTTGTCTGCTAGTGGTAAAAGCCTATTAGATTCTCTCATATCTGGGGAAGAAGATTATGAGGCGGCGAATAAGATGCGTATTGCATATCTAGCCGAGAATTATAGTCCAGAGCGACTTAGATATATGAATCTTGTACGGGTGGCTGGTTCTTCGAGAAATGCAATGCAGTTGATGAATCAACGCACAGAGGAAGATAAAGCCCGTGACGAGGCATTGTATGGGGATTGGCTAAATGAGCTACGAGATAAGATAGATGAAGCTGGCGGAGTTGTAACAGATGAGATTTATAAGTGGTATCTCAAAACAGCTGGTGGTGCATTGGGCGCTTATGGAACTGGTGATGCTCAGCTATATGCTGATGTATTCGCTGGTGGAGGCAAGTATCTATATAGCGACCAAGAAGAATTAGAGCGACTTGGATATCATGGATTCTTAGGTAATTTTGGTAACATCAGCGAAGGCGGGTTATCCGATGTAACTAAAAATCTTGTTAAGAGCAAAATTCTTACTTCTACTACCGAAACCAATATCGATAAGCAAAAAGAGCAGATAACCCAGAACAATATTAAGGGTATTAAAGATACCCTTGAAAAATATCAAGAAGGCTACGGTGCAACCCAACACTGGATTGATGATGCGACTAAATATATTACTGATACTCTAAATAAAAACAATGAGGCTCTTCTGACGGCTGACGCAGAAACAAGAAAGTCCTTACTCGCTCAAAATGATGAGCTTATGGGTATTCGTGATTCGCTGAGTGGTGTTGAAGCTGATAAAGATGTTAGCAAGTTGCCCGGCTCAACAACTGCTTACAATGATTGGGAGTTCAAAATTGATAACCCGACAGATGAAGAGCTTGCCGCAAAAGCAGAACAACGCGCTCAAAAGTTAGCAGAACAAATGGCGGCAAACTCAGAGGCATGGTGGAACGCTAGTTCTAAAGCAGAGCAAGACGCTTTACACAAAGCTAATGAGGAACTTGCTAAGAAAATCAATGATTTGACTGGTAGTAATTTGACATATGAGGGGTCGACCGGCACATGGTCAAAGAACGCCTCTGGTACTCATAATTTCCGTGGGGGTCTATCTTTGGTTGGTGAGCGCGGCCCAGAGCTTAGAGTTCTTGGACAGGGTGATAATGTTATCCCTGCTTATCAAACGGCTAATCTATGGAAATGGAGCGGTACAACGCCTGAGAGTATGCTCAAAACGCTTGAATTGAGAAAGGGTAATGGGTGCAACTCTTATACATTTAATGTGTCTAAGCTCGAATTGCCAAATGTTAGCAATGCAAAAGAATTTGTGGCTGGATTAAAGAACTATGCTCTACAGTATAGTTATAGACGTTAAATTTTAATCAAACTAGGAGGGTGGGTAACTACCCTCCTATATATCTATATGGAGGAAAATATAGATTGGATAAGAAGGAAAAATCCCCAGAACAGGAGCTAGTAGAATCTATTGGCTTGATGGTCGATAATGGTATGGCTAGTTCTACTAAGATATATTCTGGGATTGTAAAAAATAGTGATGGTAAAACGGCGCAAGTTACCATGAACGGGCAAGACCAAAATGTAGCTGTATCTCCATCAGATTTAGTTGTTGGCTCGATTGCGCGTGTATTTGTACCGGGTGGTAACATGTCTAATGCATTTATCCTAGGTTCTGTATCTGGGGGGGGCGACACTCCAACACCAACTAAAAAGAATGATGGTGTGGCAGGGAGCTATCAGGGAGATGGAACAACATCAAAATCTCTAACATTTGAATTTGAGCCAAAATTTATCTATATTTATGGAATAAAATATGGATACGCTAGAACATGGGCAGTAATGATAAATAATGCAACGTATGCAATTGGAGATGCAAACGATGCTTCTACGTTTGTGGTGAATATAACTTGGAATGGAAAGTCTGTATCTTGGAGTTCTGCACAAGGGGCAGGACAAGCTATGAATGAATCAAGCGAAACATATTATTATTTTGCAATTTAATATAGAGGTGATATTATGACAGCAAATCAATATAAATCAATGGCTGAATTACGTAGGGCATTACAGTTATTTGCGGCAACATTATACGATAAAGAAGAGACAGCCGTTGAACTTGCCAGCCTATATCCTGTATGGGAGGCAGACAAGCAATATAAAGCTAATGACATTATCTCATACGGAACAAACAGCGTGGGCGACCCACAGCTATATCTAGTGCTACAAGCGCACAAATCACAATCTGACTGGCTACCTGATGCAACTGCAAGCCTATATAAAAAGATGGGTATTAGCGAAAGTGGGTATCCTATTTGGACACAGCCCCTATGTGCGGTAGATGCTTATAATATTGGTGACATTGTAAGCTATAATGGCAAGTTGTATAAATCCATTATCAACGCTAATGTATGGGCACCAGATGCATATCCTGCTGGATGGGAAGAATATACTGAATCAACAAGCGGCGGCGATTCTGGTGAAGCAGGCGGTGGTGGAACTACTGAGCCAGAAACGCCACCAACAGAAACAATCCCAGATTTCGTTCAACCAACAGGCGCACATGACGCATATAAGAAGGGCGATAAGATAAAATTCGAGGGTAAGATTTATGAGAGCCTAATTGACGCTAACACATATAGCCCATCTGCTTATCCTGCTGGTTGGAAGGAAATAACAGAATAAAATTTAATAAATAAGAGGTGATATAATGGCACTAACAACTCCTATTTTATATACTCAAGTGGCATTTGATGCCTCTAATGCACAGACATTCAGATTTAATGTAATAGGCGGCGACCAAGTAACAGGCTCGACTATTGTCATTAAAGATAATGCGACTCTATCTCAAGTATATACGACTACGGTGACAAGCTATGCATATAGCATCACTGTGCCAGCTGGCTCATTGACAAATGGCAAGTATTATCAAGCATATATCACAACACATAACGCGGCAGGTGAAACATCAGAGCCATCCAACACCATTCAATTCTATTGCTACACAAGTCCATCGTTTGAATTTAGTAATTTACCAAGCACGCACATTCTAAATAATGCATCTTATATATTTAGTGTTACATATAATCAAGAGCAGAAAGAGCCGTTGAACGCATATAAATTTGACCTATATGATAATACTGGCATTTTGTTGTCTACATCCAGCACTAAATATACGAGTACAACATCTGTGCCAATTACGGTATCTTGGGCATTCAGTGGCTTTGAAGATAAGACGATATATAAGATTCAATGTACAGGCACAACTTCGGAAGGTACGCTTGTTGATACTGGGCTAATTACCATTACCATTCAATATTCAGGTGTTCGTAACTATAGTAATTTATATCTTACGAACAACTGTAATGATGGTAATATAACGATTGAATCTAATGTATTGGCGATTGATGGTGAGGCGAATCCGGCTAATCCAACATATATTGATGGTAAAGAAATTGACCTTAGAGCAGATGGCTCATATGTCAAATGGCAACAAGGTTATCAGTTACCGAATGATTATACAATGCGGATATGGGGACGCGCTTTCAATGCGAATACGGAGGTAAGCGGCGACCCAAATAATCTACTTGAATTGATGAATGCAAATGGCGATATTGTGTATGTATCATATTGGGAAGACGCTACAAATGCATGGTATGAGATGAAAGTAAAAGATGTTGCCTCAACATGGGCATATGTGATTAAATCCACAACAATTCCCAAACCAACTGATAATGATTATATATTCATGTGGTTAAGATGTGATGGCGGACTATATGATCTAAAGATTGAGAATCTTGGAGCAAATTGGAATGAGGAGGCGGCTGGCACATGATTGGATTACTAGGATATAATTTTTGTTTAGACGGTAATTGCGTTGACCCCATGCCGACTTCTGCAAACAAGATTACGTCAACCACATTGAAAAATGGCATATTTTCTCATATGAATGCAAGTTCGGATGTAAATGGGGAGTACAATAACGCTGTTCCAACATCATGGGATTTCAATACTATCATGGATTGTAATTTCAACGAGAATGTCGGCGCTGGCAACTTAGGTGAAATTACTAAGAACATCACATCTGTGCGTATCAAGCGGCGCGAAAAAGGCACGTTTGATTGGATTACTATAAAAGAAATCCAAATCAATACGATTGAAGATTTCTCATTTATTTTTACAGATAATATAGCCTCTAATTATACGCAATATGAATATGCATATGTACCAGTTATTCAGCAAACAGAAGGCGCATACACAGTAGATGAAATTTATTCCAGATTCAATGGTGTATTCTTATGTGACCTTGATACCATATATAAATTTTATGCGGACATTGAATATGGCGCAACGAATAGAGTGCAGAAAATCGGCACGTATGAGCCGTTTGGTAGAAAGTATCCTGTCATGATAAGCAATGGATTGCTTGATTATGACCAAGGTACGGTGAGCGCCCTAATTATTCCTAAGAATTTTACTGAAACAAATGTAATTGACAGACAAGCGGTTACGAAAGAACGTAATGCCTTGTTTAAGTGGTTGACCAATAAGAAGCCAAAAATGCTGAAGGACTTAACATTTAGGTCGGTTGCATAGCAATATGCAACAAAAATTATGTATTGAATTGCTGGAAACCCCTAAAGCCATTCGAGCTACAACATAGTCATGAAATACGGACAAGTGTGATATGCAACGAAAGTAAAAAGAATTGAATGGATGATGTAAGGTTAAATCCTAACCATCGTTATAATGGGCAATCAGCAGCTAAGACTCGAATAGAGTAAAGTTCAACGACTATCCCGTAAGGGAGTACACTGCAAGCGATTGGCAGTGGAAGTGGTACGTTCTTTGATTCAACAAACAACTTGACAATAAAAATGAATATAGAAAGGAGGTTAACATATGTTAATACCGGGACAATATACCAAGATGAGATGGCACGCTAGGAACAAATATTATTATATGGATCGCGGGTATGAGTTTACTAAGATGGGTGACGAATTTGATGTGAAAGTTGAAGATTTGCCATTAGAGTCTCATGTATATGTAAAGGTGCAGTGCGATTTTTGTGGAGAGATAATTGACGTAAAGTATCAAAATTATACTCATCGAGGATTGAAGGCCAATGGATACGCTTGTACAAAATGCAAGCATAAAAAAATACATAATGTAATGCAAGAGGTGTATGGTGTTGACACGCCGTCACAGATTGATGGATTTTATGAGAAATCTAAAGTAACTTGTCAAGAGAAATACGGAGTAGATCATTATGCCTCAACACAAGAATGCAAAGATAAAATTGCTTCAACTTGTATGGAGCGATATGGTGTTACAAATTATACAGCTTCAGAGGTTGGTAAAGAGCGGATGATGAATGTATTTTTGGAAAGATTTGGAACTCCTCATCCGTTTGGGAATGAAGAAATAACTAAAAAATTGATAGAAACACAAACAAAAAAGTATGGTGGCGTTGGAATGTCTTCTCCAACCACAAGTAAAAAGATAAGAGAGTCTTTATTCCAAAATGGAACAGCACCATCATCTAAACCACAAATTCTTTTGAATGAAAAATTAAAAGAAATATATGGCAATGCAGAATTAAATTATCCTTGTGGTGTTCTTTCTTTGGATTCTATGGTTATTGTTGATGGATATAAAATAGACGTAGAGTATGATTGTTGGTATTGGCATAAAGACAGAAAGAGACAAGACTATAAAAGAGATTGCATTGTAAAACAAAATGGATACAAAGTGCTTAGGATTAAAAGTTATAAGAAAATACCATCTGATGAGCAGATAAAAGAAGCGATTGATTATTTAGTCAAGGGTAATCATGAGTTTTGTAGAATGATTGTTGAACCAGAGAAAAAGATATAGTCTATACTTATAAGAAATTATAAGATGTCATATAATTGATATGACTGACAAGGAGGTAGCGTTTCTTGTTGAATATTTTAGGGAATGGCGGCGAGTGGATTCTTTGTATTGTAGGCAATCCACAGACAGACTATGAATCTAACTACGGTATGGGTATTCAGCGTATGACGGCAGACTGGACGCAAACAGGCGATCCCAAAGAAAAGGCCGACTTGTATGCAAATGGGCTAATCCCACGGGAGGATTAACACATGATTAACATAACTGCTGAAGATTATAACGTCCTCAAACAGCAATATATCAAAAAATATATGAAGCTTGAACTACTTGATTTTCAATACAATGTAGTAGATGAGCTAAGTGGCAATATGATTAGCTGTAGTATCAATGTTGATTCTAATAGCGACTTGCGGCGTTCATGCGATTTAACATTTGTTGTTACTAGTAGCACTTTTGATATTAAATCAGGGCAGAAATTATGGCTAGATAAATTCGTTCGTCCGTATGTTGGATATGAGAATATGCGGACTGGAAAAATTCAGTGGTATAATCAAGGAATTTATCTAGTTAATAATCCACAATGGTCATATGATGCGGCAACAAATGAGATATCTATGCAGGCTCTTGATTTGATGAGCAAGTTAACCGGTCTGCGCAATGGTAATCTTGAGGGCATACCTACTAAAATAGCCAAAGATGAGAATGTCCGTGAGGCTATTATTAGAACTATTGAATTGGGTGGATTTACGAAGTATGTATGCGAAGAATGTAAAACAAATGATGGCACAATTACGCCCGTTCCATATGATATTGAAATTGATGTAGGCGGCACAATATATGATATTTTGTCGCAACTACGTGATATTATGCCCAACTATCAAATTTATTTTGATGTAGATGGGGTGTTTCATTATGAGCCGATTCCACTTGCTAAAAATGACCCAGTTGTAATAGATGATGATTTATGGCCGCATCTGCTTATTTCGGAAAATATTAACACAGACTTTGAAAGCGTTAAGAATTATGTTGAAGTATATGGGCATACTTGGGACGTTAGTTATTACAGCTCATCTGAAGACACCACGGTTGAAGGTAGCACCATCACGCCGAAATTTGCCGATTTGAAGGAACTGGCAAATGATACGGCTATTGGTATTACATTGCCAACGGAAATATCAGGGACATCGCCAGTATTGATAAATTTCTTAGGCACATTTATGGTATTGGATATTGATAATAAAAATATTACTAACCTAGACGCTGATACAGAGTATATTTTTCAGTATGTGGCACCAAAAGATAGTAGTGGAAATTTCTGGCGTTTTATGGGGCATCAGCAAGCACAAGCTATATCATATGACAATAATCCATCCAGTCCATTCTATGTAGGCGACCCGATTGGCTCTAGTTCAATAGGCCGTATCCGCATAGTGCTATATGGCGGTGAATATGATAATATCTACTCAGACGATTTAGCTAAGCAAAGAGCGGATTTTGAGATATATCAGCGTTCGCGGCTTAATGATAGCATTGCGATTGAATCTATTCCAATCCCATGGATTGATGTAAATATTGTTATATCACATAGATTTGGGCAAAAGACAGAACAATCAAAGTATATAATCAAATCATTTAACATTGATTATTCAACAGGGGGTACTATGAGCATAAATGCTATTACATGGTATCCATATTATCCAGATTAAAATAGGGAGGTGCTTTAATGGCAACAAAATACCCTAACGAAATTCAGACATTCCCGACAATGCAGGACATTACGGTCGAAGATGCGGTGGCTGTAATTGCGTACCAGAAAGCAATGCAAGATGGCGATATCAATGCGGCTCAGGTAGCATTGTCTGGAATTTCTAATTATAACACAAAAATAATTACAGCAGACCTTATCAACACAATTCTTGATACATGTACAGAAGTGCAAAAATATTATACGACGCGCTATAGCCCAGCATATATTGTATCTTCTACTCAGCCAACGACACAGCAACCTACAGATTTTTGGTTTGAGGTGACGGCATGAAATACCAAGATATTCATCTTGAAGATAAGGCATTATGGATTCAATTTCAAACTGAGTGGAATAGTGGGAAGTATACGGCGGCCATTGCACTATTGAAAAATGCGGCGCTGACTAATAAGCAACTAAACGCCGCTGTTATCAACGATATCACGACTGTAATTACTACACTAGAGAATCAGAAAGATGATTCATTTAAGACCGATAAAATCAAGGTAGCGACAGAGCCTCCAAGTGGTATGTCTGTTGGAGAGATATATTTTAAGATGCTTGGTGCAATTAGCGATTATAGCATGCCTGATTCATATTATATAGACCCAACGGAAAAGACGGCAACAGGATATGATTCAGTCAAATTAAAGGCATTAGCCGATAAAACATATCTTACTAATAATACAGCTCAATTATTTGGAGAAAGTTGGCCCAATCTAAATGTAGATAAGGCTCTATTTGATTTAGAGACGATGTTGCTGAATATAAGTCAAGCTTGATAGGAGATGATAGAGATTGGCAGATAAAAAGGAAACATTGCATCAAAAAACAAGCGGTGGCGCATATGATACATTATATGTGAACACGACCGCAACGCGCACCTTTGTCAGCTCTAGCATCAATACTAAGCTAGGATTGACAAATGGCAATATTGACCAAGCCATAGCACGAGTTGTAAGTGATTTGAAAAATACTGGTTTAATTCATATTCGTGTAACAGATAATAGTGGCGTACCGGTAGTAGGAGCTGTTATCACAGGATTAGAGAATACGGTTACAACTGGTGAAAATGGTGAGGTGTTTGGAAAAATTGGAAATGCTACATCAATGACCGTAACGCCGCCATACGCTGATTTTTTACCAAAAACGGTATCGCTCAGCACCTATGTGTCATCTTTCAGTATTTTTATTGTAAGACTTGACAGGATTGCAGATAATACAATAAATAGGTACAGTAGCTCTACTACTCTAAGATTTTCAAGCAATGTCGCCTCTGTTGACGTTTGTTGTGTAGGAGGCGGTGGCGCTGGATGTGGTAATACATCATATAGTCAAAATGGCGGTGGTGGTGGCGGTGCTATTGTAAATTCTTATAATATTGCCGTCACTCCTGACACTGACTATCCACTTATCGTTGGTTCTGGTGGCTCATATGAAAGAAGTGTAGGAACTAGTGGCGGTAGTGGTTCATCGGGCACAGGTGACACTGGGTCAGGCGAAGGTGAAAAACCGACTAATGCTGCGGCAGATGGTGGCGAAACATCGTTCATGGGTGTAATTGCACCCGGAGGAAAAGGCGGGCAACCTAGTGCTGGCGGTGTTGCAGGAGCTGAAGGATGCGGCAATGGTGGTTATGTCGCGAACGGCAAAGCAAGCACTGTAGCAGAATTTGATGACACCAGTGTAGTGCCATTACGATATTCAGGTGGCGGTGGCGGTGGATATTCAATTAATGCCAACTTAAATCCCCCACAAGAGATACCATATTATGCTGGTGGCGAACCAAATGGCGCAGATGGCGCAGCTGTGAGATATATAATGGGTAGAGAAGAAACCAGAGCCGCTGGTGTAGCTGGTATTGGCGGTGGTGGAGGCGGCATGGCTGTTAGTCCAGCCAGTTCATCCACTAGTATTAGAACAATAATTGACGGCTCATCTGGCGGTAATGGACTAGTTGCAGTTCGTATTCATTTTAAGTAAAGGAGGGCTGATGAAGATTGGCAGATAAAAATATTACAATTCGACAATTGAATAACGACGAAAATTATGATAAATTATATCCTACAACTATAGCTGAGCAATTAAATCTCAGTGCTAATACATCAGCTCTATTTGGCACATCTGTTAATGATGCTGATGCGGCAATGGGTGTAATATGCGACCAGCTTGCAGATTTGAAATTTGTAACGATTAAAGTTGTAGACCGCACAGGAGAGGGGTTGGCAGGCGTTCCTATTCAAGGGCTTGCTGGTACTCCAAAGACCGGCAGTGATGGTACAGTTCGAGGTGTATGGATTAGTGACCCTGTTAAGGCTGTATCGCCATATGTTGACTTAGCAAGTATATCTGATAACGCAGAATCATATGCTGGTACGTTTAATGTGCTAACTCTTACTATGCCTTCTATTGCCAATAATACAACCGTTGAGTATACATCGTCCACTACAGTCAGATTTAGTCGTAATGTAAAGAATATAGACGTATGCTGTGTAGGTGGAGGCGGTGGCGGCGTCTTGCCATCTGATTCTACAGGCTCTCTTGGTGGAGGCGCAGGTACTGGTGGTGGCGGTGGTGGTATTGTAAACGCCATTGGCTATTATCCTCCAATCAACACCGATATCTCTATTATAGTTGGAACTGGTGGAGCAGTAGAAACCGCTTGGTATTATCTTAAAAATAGCGGTGTTCGTGCTGGTAATTCTAGCTTTGGTGATATTGTCGCATATGGCGGCACTAGTGGCTATTATACAGAAGAAGGAACAGGTAGATTTATATACCATGGCGGTGTTGAAGGCAGTTCTGGCTCTGGCAATGGTGGCGGATTTAGTTCTACTGTTGTTACTGAAGAGGATGGTAGCGGCAAGGCAAACACCACTCTTTCAAAATTTAACGAAGGCACAACATTCTATTCTGGTGGTGGCGGCATAGGCTATTATAATCCTGTTCAAGATGCATACGGGCAAGAATATTATCAGAGTTTTTCAGGCGGAAAGCCGAATGGTGCAGATGGTGGCGAAGTTCGTAAAAAATCGGGCACAGGATATGATGTAACCGATGCAAAAACAGCTGGTATCGGTGGCGGTGGTGGTGGAGGCTATTATCATACTTCCACAGATTATGCAAATGCATCTGCTGGTGGTCAAGGACTAGTATCTATCCGCATTCACTTATATTGATGATGAGGTAATATAATATGAAATATTGTATTGTAGAAAATGGTATTGTAAAAAATATCATTCTGTGTGATAATGAAGAAGCGGCAAATAAATTAGGGGCGGTGGCATATTATGATGGGGCAAAAATCGGCTCAAAATATGACCCATATAATTATTATGCTCTACAGGAATTACGCCAAAAGGTAGCTGACCAAGAAGAATTGATTGGACTACTAACTGGCACAGTATAAAAAATGGATTAGGAGGAAAAATAAATGAGCGCAGAACAAATTATTAACGTTATCGTAGCAGTATTGGCAGGGCTAGCAACTTGTATTCCACTAGTACTAAAGCTAGTGCAGTATGTCAAGAAGGCGACCCAAGAAAAGAATTGGGCTGGTCTACTTGACTTAGTTATGAAGCTAATGGAACAGGCTGAAAAGAAATTTGCTGATGGCGCGACCCGTAAAGAATGGGTCATGGCTATGGTTCAGACTAGCGCAGAATATGTACAGTATCCAATGGACGTTCAGGCTCTTAGTGATATGATTGACCAGTTGACCAATTTGACTAAGAATGTCAACGTAAAGAAGGAGAGTAAGTAATGGGCATTATGACCAATCTTGAACTTGCAAAGAAGCATGAGGAAGTAGCTAAGAAATATAAGACGATTTATGCTTGGGGCTGTTTTGGTATGCCATGCACTCAGCAAATTCTAAATGAGAAGAAGGCGCAATATCCAGATTGGTACACTAGCCGTTGGAATATGTATCAGCAGAAAGTTGGTACAGGCACATTTCTGTTTGACTGTGTGAATCTCACGAAGGGCATCCTGTGGGGTTGGAACGGCAACAAGAATGCTTATTATGGTGGCGCGAAATATTCCGCAAATGGTGTACCTGATGTAAGCGCAGATGGTATGATTGCCAAATGCAAAAACGTGTCAAATGCAAACTGGGATAAGATGGCTATTGGCGAAGGATTATGGCTGCCGGGGCATTGGGGTCTATATATCGGCAATGGTCTAGCTGTGGAATGTACGCCAGCATGGAATAACTGTGTTCAAATCACGGCTGTTGGCAATATTGGCGCAAAGGCTGGTTATCCAACTAGAAAATGGCAGAAGCATGGTAAGTTGCCATGGGTCGATTATGTTGAATCTGAAGATGATAAGGAGCATGCGGCGAATAAAGCCAAAGTAAAGAGCCGCTTTGGATTTGATGATAAGACAATCGAGTTCTTAGATGGCTACAAATGGAATAAGGCGCTAATGGAAAAATTAGCGACCAAGCCATGATGCGGCTTAGTTACAAGCGAAGATGGAGTAAAGGGCAAATGAGCAAAACAATCGTTCTGTACTGCATTAGGGCAATTACCCTAATTGCAGTATGGGCGGTTGCCCTCAAAACATATGCTGTGTTCAAATGGGGTGCAACTGATATTAGCGATGTGCTGATATTTGCGGCTACAGCATTTGGTGGCGAATTGCTCTTATTGGCATTTAAGCGCGTCTTTGCTAAGAAGAATGAAAATCCAGATGATTACAATTAAATAAATAAGAAAGGAGTTGGTAGAGGTGAATATAACATTAACTGGTACTAAAGTATCTCTTGATACACATACTCTTGCGTTTGCAAAGAATAATCTTGTTAATGAAATTATATGCACTGTAGACACCGATGAGTCATGGACTTATAGAATTGATGTCCTATACTCACAAACAGATTGCTCCGGAAATCCGTTGTATAATATTATCAATTTGAATAGAACGGGCAATGTATGCTCTGCGCTGCTTACAATTGCTATGTTGCCATTTAGCGGCAAATATACTATGCAATTGCGCGGCATAAAAGACCAGCAGATATATCATAGCGATATTTTTGAGGTGTGGGTTAAGTATAGCATCGACCCTAGCAACGTATATGACCCAGTTCCTAGCGAATTTTATCAAATTGAAGATAATATTATTGAGATAAACAATCATCCTCCTTATCCTGATATTAGTGGATTCTGGATGATATGGAATCCAACCACACATCAATATGATCTTAGTACAATTCCGGTTCCTACTGAAGCGGGCGGAGATAAGACATATATTCACAAACAGGTTATTGCCTCTAACACATGGGAAATTACGCACAATCTATATAAATATCCATCTGTGTCTGTTGTAGATACGGGCGGTAATGCTGTGATTGGTGATGTGGAATATACCAGCTTGAATACATTGGTAATAAAATTTACAGCTCCATTCAGCGGAACGGCATATCTTAATTGATATAAATAAGGAGGACAATATTTTATGCAATTTTTAACTAATCTAAATCTTTTGTCCAATGAATTACAAAATGCAGTTATTCAGGTATTGGCTACAAGCCCGGCTAGTGGCAAAATTGGGCAAATTTATTATAATAGTGCAGATAAGGCACTAATGCAATATGATGGCACGCAATGGAAAAAAGTAGGCGTTGTATATCAGCAAGGCTCTACTACGGGTGCTGTTATTACAGGGCTTGATGATACTGGTAATGTAACCACCACAAACGTTGTGGGTCTTACACTGACTGGCTATACACCTGTTGAAGGCGGCTATGTCACGGCTGGTATGAGCCTACAAGAAGCTATGCAAGCCATGGACACGGCTATTAAGAACGCTGTAGCTGGTGGCGGTGAGGTCAACCAAAACGCATGGAGCAATATCAGCGTTAAGAAACAAAGCACGGCAGATACAGCTGTTGCAGGGGCTACGGCTGATACTACGATTCAGGCTAGTACTAAGACTGATACATTTGCTGTTGCGTCTGGTAATAAATGGGTCGATATTGGCTCTGATGAGAAGCAAATTAACATTGGACATAGCTTGAGCGGCGTTACAGTTGGTACTACAGGTGCGGCTAATTCTGTCCCCGCTATTACAGTAGATGCGGCTGGTCATATTACTAAGGTAGAGGCTAAGACAATTACCCCAGCAGCTATTGGTGCAGCTACTACAGCACAAGTAGAGACGGCACAGAATGCGGCTGAAGCGGCACAAGCTAGTGCTGATGCGAAGGTGGCATCTGTTGGTGCTACTGCTAACGGTGGTATTGCTATTGGTGGCACTGCAACCGAGCCTACTGTTGGCATCAAGCTAGACCCAGCAACAGGTAATGCGGCTACTCTAGGTGCGGCTGGTCTTATGGTCACAATTCCAGAAGTAGTCGTTCCTGTCTATGATATTGTAAAAGACACTGATAGCGGTGATTATGCGGCTATTTATCACTTAACTAAAGACGGCACTAATACTGGTGCAGCAATCAATATCCCAAAAGACCTGTTCGTTAAATCAGGTGAAATTGTAGATAATCCTGCTGGACAACCAGCTGGCAAATATATTAAACTAACCCTACAAAATCAGGATGAACCAATTTATATCAATGTGGCAGACCTAGTTGATGCTTATACGGCTGGCAATGGTATTACTATTAGCGCAACTAATGAAGTCTCAGCCAAGGTTGTTGCGGCTAATGGACTATCTGTTGGGACATCTGGCATCGCTATGGGGCTTGCATCTGCCGACGTGAACGGTGCAATGTCTAGTGACCAGTTTACTAAACTAGGCGGTATTGATGAAGGCGCAACTAAAGATACGATTACGCTTAATGGTACAGCAACTAAGACTCCTAGTTTCTATGCTCCTACTGCTGCTGGCACTAAGGGACAGCAGCTAGTATCTAATGGTACTGGCGCACCTGTATGGCAGGATACTCCAGCCATTATCAAGAAATATACTGCTACCAATGGCGCTCTTACGGCTGCTGGTGGTGCATTTACTTGGACTATTACTGCGGAAACCCATGGTGTTACAACTCCTGCTACCGTTCAATTATTTGAGGTGGCTAGCAATGAGCAAGTAATTGCCAATGTGACAATTGCAGAGAATGGCAATGTGACAATTACCATCAACGGAACTGGTTCTCTTGCGGCTGGTACATATAGAGCAGTAATTATTGGGTAATGGAGGTGCTAACCAATGAAATATGTTGGCACTTATAGCGACCCTAAAGATATTGTCACTAAAGAAAAATTAGAGGCTGTAGCATCTAAGGTTTCGACAAATGAAAATAATATTGCTATGGCCGAAAGCGATATTGAGGGATTACAAACTACTGTAGGCACATTACAGACAAATGTTGTCAATATACAAACAGCTCTAACTAGCAAGCAGGACACAGTGGTTGGTGGTGCATCTACAATTACAGAAGATAATTTAACTGCAAGCCGCGCATTAGTATCTAATTCATCTGGTAAGGTAGCTGTATCTGATGTTACATCAACCGAGCTTGGTTATCTTGATGGCGTGACTAGTAATATACAAATGCAATTAGGTGATAAGCAACCTACTATATCCGTGTCTGGCATTCTTAAAGGAACTGGAAATGGAAATATAGAAGCGGCAGTAGCTGGTGTAGATTATCTAGCTGAATCTGACTTGTATATCTGCACTGTGACCGCATCCGGAGAAAGCTATACATGCGACAAGACGCTTGCACAGATAAAGGATGCAAATTCTTTGGGTAAATTCGTCGTTGCCGTATACGACACAACGGTATATTGCCTATATTCGCTGACGAATATATTCGCTAGGTTTGCAACAATTGGTGCTGCAGCGGTTCTTAGTGTTACCGTACTATCTACTGGTAAGGTGGTGCTCTCTTCTACTGATTTGCAACAATCCGCCCTTGTCACAGACCTTGAAGCCAATAAAGACAATAACACATCTTATCCATCTGCAAAAGCTGTCTATGATGCAATTCCTCATCCTGACACTAAAACAGATACCCAAACGCAAGTAGTTGGTGTTGATGCTAGTGGTAAGTTATGGACTAATGCTTCAGCTGTAACTAGCGTCAACGGGCAGACAGGTGCGGTTTCTCTTACTAAGAGCGATGTAGGACTGAGCAACGTTGATAACGTATCCATAAACGCCCGCTTGAACCGCACGACGAACGTCGCTGAGGATGACGTGAATTACACAAACTACATGGCCCGTGGCGAGGCATTATTTTCTTATGAACATACTCCATCTGTCAACGGAACTATTGCATGGCAGTATGAGTGAGGTGTCAATATGGCTGAAACATGGGTATTAAATACAAGTGTTACATTCTCGTCTTCTGTTGATACTGAAATAAACTTCACATCAAATGGGACTGCTTTCGTATACTTCAGGGTAGGCACTCCCGAAATATATTATTGCACTTCGACAAATCCTTTTTCTGGTTACGTGACTGTTTACAATCGAAATAGCGGCTGGAAAAATCAAGCTTATCGCACTGTTGTATTTGATACTGCACCGACTGGCAATCTTTTAATTTGGTTGCAAGAAAACGGAACAAAACAAGTAGACCCAGAGCCAACAACACCTAAGAATGCTTGCTTAATAGATGGTACAAGCCATTCTATTATAGGCGGAAAGACACTAATCGGTGGTACAGGATACAATATTAGAGGAGGCAGAACACTAGTCAATGGAACCGGGTACGATATCATACTGTCTAAGAAAACAATATCGTTGACAATTAGTGGAGCAATTATTACAGACGGAAGTTATGGAAGTTATGTTCAAGTTGGAGATACGAAATATAATGCAAGTGGAACGTATGAGATTGAATCTGGTGTGACAATAACAGTTGCTGCCGGTGCGGCTAGAAATACATATTTGAGTTCGACATATATTTTACTAAATGGAACAAAATATGAATCGAGCGGGCCGGGTATTATGGCAACATGCTCATTTGAATCTCAAACTAACGTGTGGGTTCAGTATTATCAAAGAAATTCTGGTGTAAGAGCATATAACTATGCAGATGTCACAACAGACTGATAAAGTGAGAGGCAAAAAAAATGATTTATTTCAAAACAAATAATACAGAATATCTGGCAAGCATCGCCGGTAAAATGACAGATCGAGACTGGGGCAACCGCGAATCCAAAGCGATTACGCTCGAAATGACATATGAAAATGCTGCACAGCTCTTTGTTGATGGCCTGAGCTGGTCAATTGTTCAGAAGGATACTGTGCCAGTTTACGATGAGAGCGGAAATCCAACAGGTGAAACGACGGAACAGGCGCAGGAATGGGACAATTCTGACTATAATGTAGCTGGTTCTATTACGGACAATAGAAATGGTACATGTACCTGCAAGATGGGCAAAAAGACCATGCTTGAAAAAGAGCAAGAATTAAGGCAGGATGCTGAAACAGCCGCCAAGATTCTATTAGGAGAAGAAGCATGACATATACAGAAAGAGCTAGGGCATTGCGCCCATATATTGAAAAAGCGTCGATTAGTTTATCCGACGAGGATGCGCTACAGGCAGTAGAGCTATTCCCACAATGGGTAGTTGGACATGCTTATGTGGTGGATGAACGGCTACAATATAAAAACGTGCTTTATCGTGTTGTTCAAGCACACACCTCACAAGCGGATTGGACACCTGATATTACACCTGCAATGTTTGTGGTCGTTTCACTAGATGAATGGCCGGAATTTGTACAACCTACAGGTGCGCACGATGCGTATAAAAAGGGTGATAAGATTACATTTGAGGGTAAGCATTATATTAGCTTAATCGACGGAAATGTATATTCGCCAACAGCATATCCGGCTGGTTGGCAAGAACAGGCGTAAACGAAATGATATCCTCTATAGCTCGTATTGGGTTATAGAGGATAAATTTTAATTTAACTAGGATGTGATAATATATGGCAACAATCAGAGCCGCAGATGGTGGCTATCTATTAAATTCAGACCAATTTAATTATACCAAAGACGCACAGGGCAGACCTGTCCTTAATGTAAAGGGCATAACCGGTGTTGCTGGCGCATCAGGCGATTTCAAGTCAGATGGTACAGTGCCAATGAGCGGCAACCTATACATGAATGGTAATAACATCATGGGCGTTAAGTCCATTAGCAATACAGATAGCGGCATGGCTATTGAATCAGAGGTCAGCTTAAATAATCATAAAATTACTGATCTACTTAATCCAACTGCTGATCAAGATGCGGCAACTAAGGCATATGTAGACGAGCATAGTCTACTTGGCGATGATGGTATGATTGATAGTGACCTAAATATGAATGAGCATGGTATTATCAATGCACATAGAATCAGTACAGACGGCCCAGCTCCATTATATATTGGCTCGACTATTGAGGCAACTGGTACAAATGCTCCTAGATTAACTGGCTCAAATGATGGCACGGCGGCATTTGTTAAGGCTGATACACAGGCTACTTATGTGCCTGTTAGTGTAGGTGCGCCAACATCAGTGAACCATGCTACTACTAAAGAATATGTAGATGGCAAGACAGGGGCAATCCAAGCCAGTGCATTACTCAAATCAGGTGGTACTATGGTAGGCAAGCTCAAGCTAACGGCTGAACCAACTGAGGATAATGACGCAGTTGACAAGGGATATGTTGATGCTATTCTACCAGCATTTACGGCTGCTGATGATGGCAAGGTGCTAGGCATTGTAAATGGCGCATTAGCATGGGTAGCTAAAGCATAATATAGAGAGGAGAATGAAATATGGCTAATTGGTGCGGAGGCATTAAGCTAGATAAGAATACACTCAAGATTATTAACGGGGTGATTTGTGATGCAAATGCAACAACTGTTGATAGAAGTAAAGCAGTATCTACTTGCGGTCAGCTCTGGGATGGAGCATTATTTACCGTGGCTAAAATTGGCGGTGCTGGCTATATCACTCTACATGGTTCGGAAGGCGAAGAAGTTGGTGCGCCTATTATGGGTCGTGGTAATTGTGGTGTCGGTCTTGATGGACGTTTTTTCAAGGTAGTTAAGGGTGCTGTTACTCTACAAGAGGGCTTCTTGCTTACTGTTGATGTAACGCCAAAGGACGCTATCATTACTGTAACTGATGTTGATGGTGAGACGATTGACCCAGTTGCCGGTAATTCCAAGCAATTCTTACTAAGCGGCATTGGTGATACATATACTGTCACAGCTACTAAGACAGGATATACTACTGAAGCTAAACAAGTCAAGAATACAGGTGACCAGACTTTCAAGATTGTAATGAAAGCATCTGCTTAATATAAATTTTATGGGGAACATTGGATAGATTATTATGTCTACCATGTTCCCCATTTTTTTACTTTATTTCATCTTTTCCTAGAGCGTCTGCTAATCCTCGTTTGTATCCAGCGGCATAGCCTTCGTCATAACCAGCGTCATATCGTTCTTGGGCGGCTTCTTCCTTGCCATCTTCAAGCCCATTCAAATATGCTTCATCGCAACTTACAATATTAACATCTAGTTCATCATATTTAGCAATTTCGGCATTATGCCTAGCACATAAATCTTCTAATGTGGCGATCATAATAGAATCGAGCCGTTTACATAAATATAATGTCTCTGCACCATCTAGCAATTCATAATAATCGCCAATGCGCCTAAATTTCCACATCTAGTCCTCCTCCTTCCTCAAAATCTTGAATTGCGTCATCATATCCTGCGCGATACCCATCATCATACGCTTCAAGCATCGTAGTCAATATCTCAAAGAATAAATCTGCCGTATCATCATTTGTTTCCATTTGAAATACGGAATATGGCTCATGTGGATAAGCAGGGTCAACTAGATGAATACAGGATTCGTCGCCGTCAATGTGTAGAGTAGGGATAATCATACGCCAGTAGAACCAAATCCTGCTAGGCCGCGCTCTGTTTCATCTAGCTCATCAACTAGCTCAAATTCAGCTTGATAATAATGACGTAGAGCCATTTGAGCAACACGATCTCCATTGCTGATGCGAATAGGTTTATCAGTTGTATTAAGCATGATTACCACAATCTCACCAGTATAATCCTCATCTACAATACCACCAACACAGATTAAGCCTTTACTAGCCAAACCTGAACGCTGTAGCAACTGTAGCATATATCCCTGTTCTGGTTGGAATGCCCATCCTGTAGGGATTTTTACTGTTTCATGTGGACTGATATATACCTGCTCAAAATGGTCTGTATTGACTTCCATATGCTTAAAATCTGCATCTGGATTTAGCTCAATACACTTATCTACACGTAGGTCACAATAGATATCCGCACATGCTGCCTTTTCACTACCATAAGTAGGTAGCTTAGCGGTATCTGATAGTCGCTTTGCTTTAATTTTCAATAAATTAAATCCTCCTCATACATTGTATCAATACCATATTCAAGGGCGCAATCATGTTCAATTTGACATCCTCTAGCTGTCTGCCAACCATCACAGAAGAATACAGCATCAGCTTCACTCATTAGCTTAATTGATTCTCCTAGATACCATAGGGGTTTAGTGTCATGTGGCGCGTTTTTGAAGAATGAATAAATAATGTCAATACATTCGTTTTCTCTGGCAAACTGTGTTGCTAGTTTATCAATGATAGAATCGCGTTTGTTCTCAATTTCTTCAGTTGTCTTGCCGTTCATCGGCTGAGAGATAAAAATTTTAGCCATTTGACTTCTCCTTGAATTTCTTATTATATCCGCATGGGTGGAACTCGGTGCATAAACCGCCTCTATATTCGCATAGTGGCACTAGATAATCCTTGAACTCAGGATTGACATTGACCTTGACTACCTCATCAACAATCTGTTGCATAACAGCTCTTGTCTCAGGTGAGGCTTGATTGCATAGGCGCTTATGAGCCATATATACAAGCTGCTGAGCGTTGATTGACATAACATGGTTTACTAGCTCATCTTGTGGTGCTTTGTTGCGGTCATACTTATTTTGTCTGTCATTACGCTGAGATTGGACATAATGATTACACCCTACATGATGACGAACAAAATGAACCGATACCCAATATGGGATGACCATGTGAATACCAAACCATAACTCTCTAAGTGGACTATGCTCAGATGCAATTAATTTACGTTTCCATTCGTCAGAGGGAAGAGCTGTTACGCTCTTCCCCACTGTGTTCAACGTACAATATTTACACCAAGCCCAGTCATCATCTGTTGGATGTTTAATTAGCTCAACAAGATAATTAGACAATTAGTAGTCCTCCTCCTCATATTCAGCCAGAACATCCTCTGTAATATCATGGCATTCAATATCTACCATATATAGCTTGTCGCCATCATAACAATCAGGTGAGTATGTGACCATATCAACCTCTACACAGGTATCATCATCAATCCATACGCGCTCACCAATGCGAGGGATAATCATACGCGCGGCATGAGTATATGACCATTCGTGCCCTTCGCAATCTACATTACCATCTACAAAATATCTTAGCAGAAATTCCATTTAATCAATCCTCCCAATTATATGGCTTACAAAAATAATTGATTTCATTTAGGGTAATATATTTCTGTAGCACTACATACATTTCCTGTTCATCTTCATCGGTGTTAATAGGTAGATAGACCAAATCTCCTTTATTTGGTTCTCCCATCAAGTCTAGTTCATCGCATGAACAAATCCAGTCCTCATTGCATAGTCTACCTAGATAGAAATTGATACGATTTTCTGTCATTATTATTTAGTCCTCCTTATTCACATTTTGTCCAGCCACATGACTTACAAATTTTGCAACCGCCCTCAAACATAACTGGTTCACCACATTCAGGGCATACCTCTGTTGATGGGGTATTTCTTACAGTGATTGGCTTCTGCTTGACCGGCTTTTCCTCATCCTCTTTATCATCTAGCTCATTCTGCATCTCGTTATACATCTCTACTAGAGCATTGCCAATAGCCATAGGACAACAAGACCCCCTACTGGTATCATGGTGAGTTGCCTTTCTAGTAGCATAAGATGGGCATACGCCAGTTGAATCAAGCTGGTCTTTGATAGTCATAATATCTACACCAGCACGGCATAGTAGGCTGACCATTCGGCTCAGACCTGTCATGAAATTGGCGCATCCACCAGTCGAGCCTTTATTGAAATATACCTCTTGTAGATTACCATCAATAGGGTCAAAAAATGCTAGAACATGAAGTGAGCCGCATCCTGTCTGGATTTTGCGCTTTTTGCCAATCAGGTCATTGCTTGGTTCAATGATTGAGCCGCGAGGTAGAGTAAGAGATGAGGTTTCTGGCTTAGATTCAACGTCTTTCTTGTCCTCAGTAAGTAAAATACCCTGACGGATTGCATTCGGTCTAAAAATAGTACAACCTTTAATGCCCTTCTTCCAGCACTGAATATAAATATCTTTGACTTCATCAAATGATGCTTCGGTAGGCACATTGATGGTCTTGCTAACGCTCATATCGGTATATTTGCTAATAATAGCAAGCATAGCTACATGGTCATCAACAGACATATTAAGCGCAGTTGGGAAAATATCATGCTCATCAAAATCAAGCCGTTCGCCTTTATCCTTTAGCTTATGATAGAGATAATAGGCATAATCCATCATCTTGACGATTTTTACGTCCTTATCATCCTGTCCACCAATTTTTACCTTACGATCATAGCTAAGAGAGAAAATTGGCTCGATGCCGCTAGAGCAGTTATTACCAAACACCATAGAGATTGTACCGCATGGTGCAACCGCCTGAATCTTAGCATTGCGAATACCATATTCAGACATCTCGGCAATTACATCATGTTCTAGCACAGATTTGACATATGTGCCATCTGCGTGTTTATCTGGCTCACATAGAGGGAAACAACCCTTTTCCTTAGCAAGCTGAACGGACGCATAATATTCAGCATTGGTAATCATTCGCATTAAAGATTCAACATAATCTCTTGCTTCCCGACTATCATACTTCATACCAAGCATAGCAAGCATATCCGCTAGACCAGTGATGCCGATACCAATAGTGCGCATACCCTTCTGATAATTTTCATAAATCTTGTCAGGGAATTTGTTTACATCAATAATATCATCAAGCATACGGACAGCAATAGAGATTGTATCTCTTAGTGCTTCAGTATCAAGATGTGCCTGCTTGGTAAATGGATTCTTTACAAAATTGTGTAGGAACAACGAACCAAGATTGCAAGCGCCACCATATTGAGATGGGTCTGTTGCATTGATTGTTCCTGCTAGATATTCTGCGCCTCACACAATGCGTATCAAATACAGTTCACACCGTGCGCTAGACTATCGCATCCCCTTAGGGTCTCCTCGCTTAGTCGTTCAGGCTGGCATTACCCTTGCCCCTTGTAACTGTGTATTCAGCGTCCAAGTCAATCAGAGGAGATTTTACATCCGCACGTTTATATGGCTAACGGATTGCTACATACGATTCTTTCTACATACCATGCAGGATTTCGGTTATTGGCGTTATCCTCATAGAATACGCCCGGTTCACCATTATCATATGCCATCTGCATGATTTCATTCCAAATATCACGAGCTGGTACTGGCTTGGTAAATCGCTTATCCCACTTAGCTGGTGGTAGTTTATTGCCCTTCTCATCATAGATAGGCCAGTGTAGCTGAACTTGACCATTACTAATGACAAGATTCATAAAAGCATCATCTACAACAACAGACAAGTTGAAATGATTGAGCCGTCCTTCTGTAGCTGACTTGGCATGGATAAATTCAAGAATATCAGGATGATATACACTGAGCATACCCATGTTTGCGCCGCGCCTTGAGCCTTGTTGCACAGTAGCTGTCTGAACATTAAATACATCCATGAAACTAACTGGGCCAGATGCAATAGCATCATTACGGGTTTTATAACCATTAGGGGCTAGATTGCTAAAAGCATAACCAATGCCACCGCCAGCCTTATGTGTCATAGCACCCAGTTTAACCGCATCAAAAATCTGCTCCATGCTATTGCCAATAATAGGGGCAACAAAGCAATTATTGAGAGTCAGCTTTTCGCCAATACCGGCATTGCTCATAGTGCGTCCAGCCGGAAAGAAATATCCAGCTTTCATGATGTTATAGAATTTCTCTGACCACTTATCTCTAACTTCTTCAATAGACGATTCAGATGTAGCAATAAATTCAGCTACACGCCATAGCTGGTCATCATAGGACTCACCATTCTTTTGATATCTATCTTTCCAAATAGATTCATATACCTCATTTACAAACAATAAATCGTCCTCCTTTTAATTCTCTTTAACATGGATAACAATATTTGTCTTATTAGTATCCATATCAATTACTGTGCCAATGTGGTCAATGTCATAGAGCTGGTTCCCAATGTGGATGCGAATAGGGGTATATTCATTTACGTCCTTTTGTCGAAATGTTCTAATAAACGCATCCTCAATTTCGATTGGATTCAATTACATTACCTCCTTGTCGTATATATTATCACGATTCAGTTGATTTGTCAATGCGCTCTTTGGCGATGTTAAAATATTTTTCATCTAGCTCAATGCCGACAAAATCACGACCAGTATTGATACAAGCTACACCCGTTGAGCCGCTACCCATAAACGGGTCTAATACAACATCACCAACACTTGAACTATTAGTGATATAAAATTTTAATAAATCGACCGGCTTTTCTGTGGGGTGAACTTTATTCCCAATAATGTTATTAAATTGATGAACTGTCTTGCTTTGACCAATATTGTTGATGTATTTAGCGTCGCCCTTTCTTAAAAATAATACATATTCACAATTTTTCATATACCATTGACTTGGTGTACAATTATTCTTTTCCCAAATCAATATATTGTGCAATTTGAACCCGGCAAGTTGAGCCTCCGTCAACATTTCGCTTAAACAGATTGCATTAGAAAAAATATAGCAGTGCGTTTCATTCTTCATAACTCTAAATAATTCTGACATATATTGTTTTGGGTTTGGAACACTGTTGAAATAACCATTATTATTTGATAAAATTCCTACTGGCCTTTTTGAATTTCTTCCGTTGTTCTTACCACCTGTTATAACCTTATAAGGAGGGTCGGTAACAATTAAATCTATTGATTCGTCTGAGATATTTTGTAGCTCTTGAATACAATCTCCGTTTATCAAATTATACATTGTTAACCTCCTTCCAAGTTGTCAATAGACTTTTTTAAGCCTTCAATATAGTGATAAATAGAATTAGCACAATCTGCGCATACATCAGGAATAACAGTAAGATACTTAGCTCTCATACTAGGATTATCAATGCTAATGTTATATTCGTTCTCGTCATTGATAATCTCTTTGCCGCATAAATCACATAGCCGTTTGGTCATTCCTCATCCTCCTTATCCATCAATTTATTCACAGCGTCAACAAGCTCATTGATTTTATTCAGAATATTATCGCTCACAGTTCTAACAAGTTGATTATCTGGTTTAATTGCATTGCTAAAAATATGCTTATTACAATCACTGATTGGTTCAATCTTCTTCTTTTCTTTCTTAGTGAAATCATATGCGCCGATACGGAGAAAATTGCTTGAGATAGTTTTATTTGTTACTTCAAAACAATGACAATCACCATCTACAAATCGTACATAAAGACCAGTAGTCCCATGCAACAAATCATGAACACTCTCAATATATCCGATAAATCCAGCTCTTGTCTTGACATAATCCCCTACATGAAATTCATAGTTCATTTAATCAACATCTCCTTTAATTCAGTATCTCTTTCCTTTTCCTCTTGTACTCTCAATCCCTCTTGAATAGCCGTCTCATCTCCAATCAATATTAGTCGCTCTTGTGCGCGTGATACCGCTGTATAGCATAGGTTACGTGATAGCATCCTTACATGGCTTCTATCAATTACTACAATCACAGCCTTTGCTTGACTACCTTGGCAGCTATGAATAGAAATTACATATGCCAGCAACGTATTTTTGATATGCGCCTTATCAACTATACAATCGCCGCAATCATATCGCACAATCATATATGGCTCTTTTTCATTTGGCACAATTTCCATTACTGTGCCAATATCGCCATTAGCTACAAAAGCCGTATCATCATCAACAAGCGGCATAGCATATTCATTCTTTTTATTGATGACCTTATCGCCCACTTTGAAATAGATAGGCGTATCATTAACAGTATGCCCAACTTTGCTTAATTCATTTGGATTGAATTTGGCTTGAATCGCCGCATTGATAGACAATGAGCCAACTTCGCCCTTATTGAATGGAGATAGAATCAGCACATCATCCTTATTATATCCATCTGCTAAGAGCCGTGAATACTCTTTCTCAATTTGCTTGATTACTAATGTATCAGTTTCAATGAACTTATAATCTGTGAAAGTATCTGTCAGATGGTCGTTTACTCCATTTCGTACATCAGTAGCTATGGTAATAATGCCAGACGTGTTGTATCTGAACACCTTAGTCAGGTTGCATACAGGCACTATGCCACTATCAAGCATATCTTCAACAATGTTGCCGCAAGCAATAGATGCAAGCTGAGATGGGTCGGCTATGAAGATGATTTTGGTATGGTCTGTTACTTTATCAAATAGCATTGATAGCAAATGAACGCTAACCATACCCATTTCATCAATTAGAACATAATCGCCTATATTATCGCCACAAGCCAAGAACATATGAATTGTGCTTGCTTCGCGCCCCGTTGCTTCTCTTAGTCTCTTGGCGGCAATTCCAGTTGGGGATAATAGGGTATAAGTATAATTATTGGCTTCTAGCATCTCAATGATTGCCTTAGTTGTAGCCGATTTGCCAACGCCAGCACTACCAGTCAGCATCATTACATCTTGCTTGCAAGCCATCTCAAGAATCTGCGATTGTTCGTCTGTTAGCTCTAAGCCGTCTACGCTTGTAAACTTCTGCCAATCCATAGGATAATAATGTGGATTGGCTATTTTTTTCTTGATGACATCAGCAATATGCTGTTCAGCACTATATGTGGCTTGTAGAGCCGTGTTTTGGCTAGATGCGTCATAGTGTACTTGCGCCGCTTTCGTCACAACATCGAAGAGGCTACGAATACACTGAGGCACGCGCTTTTTGATTATTTCAAATAGCATCTTAGCTTGCATCCTTGTATTGCCATCCAGCTCATTATGCTTTAGAGCATATATAGTAGCCGCTTCACATCGTTCATAGCTATCCAACCATTTTACCGTTTTCTTGGTTATCGCCCTATCAGCCCTATCAAAAGACCATTCAAGCAAGTTAATCATAACAGAATATGGATTGGTATTTATATCCTTGCTGAATCCATATACATTCTTATATGTCGCGGCGATTTTGTTTATATCCTCATCATGCTCAATGCCCCAAGCATATGTTTCGCCCATAAATTCAACACGCTTGTTGATCGTCTTGATTTTTGCAATATATCTTGGCAATAACACCTTGCCTACACCACGAATTTTTTTGTAGTTCAGCTTGTCGGCTTCACCATTTAGCACCATACTGACAAAATGAGGATATGCGGCATGGCATGATTCGGCTTGCCCATTGGTCATTAAGCTGCGTAGCGTCTGCAATTCTGCTTTTTCTGTTAGATTGAATTTGCTATCTTTAGCTACAAATCCAGCAAATCCAATGAATTTATAGCTGTATTTGTATTTATCGTCTACGCATGGTTCTATGATACAATCAATGGATTGCCCTATTTTCAGGTCTGCAATGCCTGTTCCTTTTAGACTGATTGTGCCATATTGAGGGTTGGTCTCTATTGATTCATCCTTAGTGCGGCATGATATAATTGAGAAATTGGATTCAGGGTTATTAAATATCATGCGCATTGGGGTTAATTTTACTGTTTGCATCAATCCTGTTCCTCAACCAGCAGTTGTTCCCATCTATCAATGATAATTTCCATCAGCTTGGTTGCTCCAAACGCTGGCTCCCAGCCCTCATTGTATGTTGCTTCAAATCCGGCGCAATCAACAAATGTAATCCAACGATATTTTGTAGCTGTCACCTTAAATTCATTATTGCCTGTTACACTTACATTTGCTTTTAGTAAGCTATTACAGATATGGCATACAGCATCTAGCCATGCTTCATAGGTTAATACGTCTTGCATTAAAACAACCTCCTGTTCTTTGATAAATCAAGTATACCATAGAATCAGGAGGTTGTCAATACCCTATTTTAATTATTTTTCAATCATTTTCTTTAATTCTGCAAATAGCTCTCTACCACAAATAGGACAAGTAGAATTTATGTTAACTACATATTTTTCATCTACCATTAAGCCGCAATTTGGGCATTTGATAGGCGCATATTTTAGGGGGCGCTCAGTCCGTTTGCGACGATTTCTTTCTGCTCTGCTCAATTTCTTCTTTCTCCTTATACTTTGCTCTATATTCATCTCTCTTAGCTTCATCGCCATCATTCCACCATTTGACATTGATATAATCTAACACCTTAGCCATACCAAGTCCTTTATCGGGAATCCACATACCAGAATCATCATATTTTCCACCGCGCATACAGTAGTCGTAGAGTTGAGGATGGGTTTTAGCGAGGGTTTGAAAACGATTTGGCTCTTTTTCAAGATGACATCCAAAGCCACAGAATACACAACCTGTGCGTTTGTAATTTGTGAAATATAGCAAACCGTTTGTTTCTTTTAGCTCTCCATAAACAGATGCGTATGGAAGGTTATGTTTTTGGATATAATGAAGAATGTCTTGTTCTGTCCAAAAGGCAAGTGGTGTTGATGATGGATGGGCTTTATCTTCAAATGCGTTACATCCATATTTCGTCCAATTATCTTGACGTTGCTTTGACTCCGTTGTCATTACTCCAATATACGGTTTTAGTCCTGTCTTTTTAGAAAAGTCATATAGGGGTTGTTTTTTCATTATATCACAACATTTGTTATGAATAAGAAAATCTGAATCAAGTAAGAATTTCCATTTAGGTATGTTATAACAAGATGATTGATTATCTTTCGATGAATGATAACGCCCTTCAAACATTTTCCAAGAAGCGGTATTGTGTGTCTTACTATGTCTTGCTTGATGAACACGCAATGAAATCTGTTTTGAAATGATTGGATAACCATATGTGGTCAAAATTTGAATAAATGACATTTTTGGCTTAACCCATTCAACATTATCAAAAGATTTTACAAATTCTCTAATTTCTGGATATTCTAGCCCAGTATCACTAAATACAGCTGGCACATCAGGATATATACGTCTTACTAAGTCAAGTAACACTGTACTGTCTTTACCACCACTAAAACTTACATACACTTCTCCGTCCCAATGCTCATACCACTCGATAATCCGAGCTGTACTAATCTGAATCTTTTCTTCAAGAGATTTAGATTGTAGCTCTTTCAAATCTTCCTTTGTATGGTTCATCTTACAAATTTCTCCTTATATTCAACCACAACATTTACAAATGCATCAATATCCCGTTCTGTTGTTTCATCACCAAATGACACTCTAACAACACGGCTTGCTTCATCGTTAGTTAAGCCACAAGCATTAAGCACCCTAAAATCATGTAGGCTTGAACAGGCAGAGCCGCCAATCCCAATATATGTCTGTTTAGATGCTAGATACTGTTGCAAGCTATCAGCGTTAATATCATCAAACATAATAGCATTGATAGTAGATACACTATGTGCTAGTTCATTTGCATTTGATTTATCTGGTTTCAACGCATTATTGATAACAGCTCCATGAATATCATTATCAGTAAATTTATCAAGCATATATCGGTATAGCTCATATGCTCTTGCTTCATGCTTCTCTGCGTTCTTGCAGGCATCCTCGGTAGCATCAGTAATAGCCATAGCACCAACTAGATTAGGTGTACCATGCACTTTGAAATCACCTAACCAATCGTTGAATTTATCGGATAACCACATAGCCCCAATGCCGCCCTCAGTACCGATTTTATGACCGCTCCACACAACACAATCACACCATTTGTCAATATTGTCTGGGATTGGGGCTTTGCCAATCATAGCTGTCATATCGCAAATGAAAAAAGCTCCATGATTTTTACATAATCTACCAACTTCTTCAATTGGCATAATCTCTCCCGTTATATTGTTCACGCCCATCAGACAGACAATTAACTGATATTTGAATGGAGGATTCTGTACAGTATCTTTGATTTCATCAATATCATCCATTTGATTAGCAAAACCGGCTACCGAATCGTGCTCATAGACAGAACTAATAATCATCACATCGTCGCCCAGTTGCCCTAATAAATTTTCAATCAACTGGCTACTTGTTCCACCAAATACAACCTTGCCGCTCTTTGCATCAATAGCCACCTTTACCCTATTTGCGCAATCATCAAGCAATTTCTGCTCTTTATAGGCATAATTGGCATTAGGGTTAAGAAACGAGCCATATTTACCACATGGGTATTTGGCGAATGGATTAGTTGCGGCATAATCTAAATAAATCAATTAAAATATTCACTCCAATCAATTTTATTTTCATTTGGTTTATCAACAATTTCATATCGCTCAATAATAGCTTGTGGCTTAATTTGTCCATTATATTCATTCAGTCCAAGCGATACTACTACCTCCATAGATTTACCTTGAGCTGATTCAAATTGACTTGCTTCTTCATTACTAACAAAGAATTTGATGAACTCAACGTCATCTTGAATCAGCTTGACAGTAGTTGAGCGATTGCGATAGATATAGATTTGGGGGGATGATAGAGTTAGATGGAATAGTGGCTTTTGTATGCCTTGACCCCATAGGACATTATTTTCTGCACACAGATTTGCAAGATTGTGTGTGATATTATTAGGATTAATTTTAGCTGCAACCTCAATATCTGGCTCTATGTCCAAATCAAGTCCATCTAAGAATCGCGCAAATCGCTTTAGATTGGATTTCTTAACAGTGATACCAGCTGCCGCATCATGTCCTTGACATTTAGCTAATCCAGATTCATTGATAATCTCAAGCAAATCAATAGGACTGCGCATTGAGCCAGACCATGTTGTGCTGTTTAGCTCTCTCAGCAAGAATGTCGGCTTATTGTATTTACCACAGAATTTATTAGCTACAAGCCCTAAATAGGATTTATTCTCAGGTTCGCCAAACCCGATTATGACCTTATGAGACGTGTCAAGACCATCTGACAGCTTATCTACGACTTTTTTGACCTGATAATCCTGCTTAGATTTTACGGCTTTCATAGCCTTTACAGCGACTTCTGGCTCAATCTTGCCAATTAGCGCATCAAAAAATAACCGCTTAGTAGATTGGTCATCACTACGAGCAAGCGCATTAGCAAGAGGCGCAATACCAAATGCCACACCCTCTGGATTAACGCCGCGATTGCAACAATGCTCTAAGCAATATTTGATAAATGAATTAGTTGGATTAGTCAAGCCATCATATACATATTTCCGGTTCTCAAGTGAACGCAAATTACAAACATCAGAGATTAGGCTAACAGCTACTAAATCTTTGAAAGATTGAGTCGAGCCAAGCGCACAAGCAAATTTTTCTACAACGCCTGTGCCGCTAATATCTGTATTGATATTCAGCGCATTATCAGATCGATATGGATTGACTACAACAGCGTGTTTATTTTCTTTCTCAATGATATGGTGGTCAAGAACAAGACAAGTGCATTTATGCTGTTCAAGCTCTAAACAAGCATCGTTTTCATTAGAGCTTGAATCTGGCAAGATGAGAAAATCAATGTGCGCATCAATAATATCTTGCATCAAGTCCTGAATCCCATGTTGTTTTCCAGAATGGAATAGTACAACCGGCTCTTTTTTACCAAATTCTTTACATAGCAAATATGCGATTGCTGCTGATAAGTTGCCATCTCCGTCAGAATCGGCAACAATACCAATCTGAATATCATCATTAGCATACTTGAACATATCAACAGCTACATCCATATTCTTATACATATCAGGCGATTGATATTCAATCATATCTGGATTCAAATATGCGTCAACATCAGATATACCACAAGCGGCTAAATATTCCCTTAAAAATGTGGTTTCATTAAGGGAATCTAATAGTGGATGAATTTTAATATAAAATCAACCTCCTTATTGTTGATATAGTGATTATATCATAAAGAGGTTGATTTGTCAAGTATTAAATTTACTTAAATACTGTGCCATCCCAAGGCTCATATTCATAACCGCAATTAGGACAATAATTACGAGCGCTACATCCCAACACTTCACATCCGCATCGAACACATTTATATATGCTACCGTAGTGTTTATCGTAGCCAAATTCATACCATTTTAGTGCGTCTTCTTTTTTAATTGGTTTGTATTCGCCGCAAATCTCTCTTCGTCTCGTATCGCATACGGTTGGCTCTTTTTCCGCCCAACATTCATCCATTGTGATATTACACACCTTACCATCTACCCATCTTAAATATGTGACCTCATGCGCATACTTGCATTCGCCCCTCATACTCTCACCCTACTTTCCCATAATTTCATTGCTTGCTCATATGGCATATCCATCATATTACATTTATACATATCATAGCCTTGATTGTTATATACTATCGAGCAATTAAAGAACGGCTTTAACTTATCCGCCAGCTTCTTCATCTTAACAACAAAGAACTTAAATTCATCATCACCTACTTGCTTATAGTCGCTATCCATACATAGCACCACATCATTCACGCCCAGCTCTAGCAATAACTGAATATGCTGTTTGCTTATATTAGAGCCAAAGACGGCTAGAGCATTGTGTATACCGTATTGGGGCGATTTGAGTACGCTTTTTTCACTCTCAAATAACACTACTTGGCGCGACTTTTCAATAGCAACTTTATTTTGGTCATAGCCGTATAGGCAAGCAGACGATGGGAATTTGAGAACTGTTCCATCCAGCGTACATATTGGTCTATATTTGCCTTTAGCCACATCCTGCTCTCTTGTATATCGCCCCCTTACACCTACTAGTTGTCCATTAAACACCACAGGTATGGAAATACACGCCTGACGCGCATACCAGCCTATGCCAAATTTATCAAGTATATCCGCTGAAATTCCATAATCTAGCCATTCTTGCGGATATAAATGGTCAAATAGGGATAATATTGACTTGTCATATATCAAGAGCTTATCTGGCTCTGGCTCGGCATTTGGTAAAAATCGGCGCAATTCAGCCCAATTATCAATACATTTGTTTTCTTCTATTTGCCCTACTTGCAGATTTAGGACAGAGCAGATATATGATACAGCTTGATTGAAGTCAATATGCTTGACGTGTTGAACTAGAGATATAGCATCACCTGAAAAGCCGCAACTCCAGCAGTGGAATGAGCCAGATTCTATATAATACCATAATTTAGGTTTATGTTTATCCCAATCAGCGCCCCAATGACAAATTGAGCCAAATATCAGATTATTACTATCAGCCTTCATCAATGGCGCACCCATAGCATCCATTAGCTCTATAATGCGGTCATCGGTTAATTGGGATTTAAGAGATTGAATATCAATCATTTTGAATATACCAATCGTGTTCTTTGGAGCTGATACGGGTTATCAAATTTACTAGTTACAAAGCAATCCTTTGTGCGTCCTGTATTCAAATCGAGATAAAAATATATTTTGATGCCCTGTTCAACCTGTGAAAAGCGCATTTTATAGACAGATAAACATCTGTTGGGCTTTACCTTATCGGGATATTTTTCCATCATCATATCAGCTATATCTTGCTCTTTACGGCGCAATGGCATGATTACACCAGCCACATCAGCCTTGTTCTGAATTGCTCTTGAACCAGCCGCAACGCCGCTATCCATAATTTCCTGCGTCATAGCATTAGCATTAACCTGAGTAAATGTCAAGACGGCTATATTATATTCAACAGCCAAATCCTTGAGCTTACTTGCTATACCAGATAGCACCTGATCTGAACGAGTAGATACGCCATTCTTTTTAGCTAAGTCGCTCGATACAGATGAGGATTCAACGATATAATCATAACATAGGAAGCCTACTTGCTTATTGACTACATAATCCTTTACATATGATTCAATCAAATCAACTGTGTAATTAGGCATAGTGACGATATATAGCTTAGATTCATGCAGGATTTTAATAGCCTCATCCACACGCTCTTCTTCGCCTTCTTCATATCGCCCATTCAAGATGCTAAAGCATGGTACGCCGCTAATTGTAGCCACAATCTTAGGCGTGATTTCAGTATCACCAGCCATCTCAAATTGGAGATATAGGCCAGCCTTATGCTGATAACATGGATTATTTACATATTGCCTAGCGTCCATATCATATATTCTAGGACAACATACTTGCACAAGATTAGCCAAGCCAATAGTTGATTTGCCCACACCTGAGCCAACCGAATAGATAGATAGTTGCCCTTGAATCCAGCCTCTAGCCGCTGTGTTTAGATATTCACTAAAGGTCGTTGCGCCAAATAGCGGCTCTGCCTTAAAGCCTTCTTTGACCGCCTCAAATCCATCACCAGCTTTTAACTCATCTATATCCTTGTCTTTATAAAATTGTTTTTTTATAGCTATCTGCTGTGCGTCAAAATATTGTACTATATCCGCTATGGTTGCTTTATCATCTTGCTCAAATTTATCTACGTTGTACCCAGCATTTTTGTATGAACGGAGTAATGTGGCTCGGCGCACATTGTTGTAATATACCTCAAAATTGCCCACATTAGCAAGTTGTTTGACCGTATCGATGAAATCATCTAACTGATTTAGTTTGAATATATCCTCTACTTGCTTATTGTTCTTACATAGCATATAGAGGTCTAATGCTGATATGGATTCAGCTCCACGTTTAGCCAAAGCGACACAGCCCTGCCACAATCTGAGGTGAAAATCGACCGTAAAATCATCACGGCTCAATGGGTACTTATCAGAAATACCAAGAGAAGGCTTGATTAGCAAACAACCTAATAGCAACCTAACAGAATTTTGGTCATAGAGCATTACCCAAACACATCCTCCTCATCATTCTTTTTAACAATCGTCTCAACCCCCTCTTTCGCTTGCCATTGCTGTATATTCTGTTTTACCTGATTTAGCCAAGTATAATATTTTTTACATTCATCATACTTATATTTGACTAGTCCAAGTGGCGATTGAGATACATCCTTTCCAAGCTCTTTATGAATATATCTGATGGTATAAGCAATGCCACCATATGTCATATCAGGATTATCTTTCATCAACTGAGCAAGCTGTATGCCTACAAGCCGCATATTGGCATCAGGCGCGATTTGGCGTATATAATCTAGTAATTTGCGCCTATCATCTTTTGATTCTTGCTTTGGCTTAGTGGTATGAGCATTGATATAATCCTGCTTGCATTGCTCACAGCAAAAATAGAATTTAGGTTTATATTCGATTGCGTCTTGTTTTGGTCTTGATTTGCCACATTGGCGGCATTTAATTGTAGGTGGCTTGCTCATTTGCTTACCACCTGTGCCGTGTCATACCGTTCATCAATCATCCGCGCGTATTTAATTGCCTCATCAAAAGAATCTGCCTGAACAAAAACAAATTTGTAAATCTCATCTTTAGATCTACTGATGTATACTTTCCAAATCATAATAAAACAACCTCCTGTTTCATTTGTTGGCTTAATTATAGCATAGAAATAGTAGGTTGTCAAGAGGAAATTATCTCATATTCTAACATCCACTTATCAATTTCTTCTTGGCTCATAACCGTATCCGTTCTTTTACAATCAATCACTCTAAGACCGCTAGGATGCGTTATAACTCGATTTTGCTCTATGCTATATCCTACATCATATTCAAGCTGTAATCGGCATATACAGCCCTCACAGCCATCAGGACGCTTGATATTAAACACCCTTGGCGAATCGCCGCATATATTCAAGAATCGGCTTGAATCCAGCCATTGCCCATCCATTTCTATATTCATGCTATCAGGCGCATTATCTTCAACTATGCGGCAATATTGTACATTATAATACAATGATTTTTTCCATTCATTGATATTACCTGATACCAATAGCCTAGTAGGTGTATCAGATTTTTTCATTGTATAATAATGTTTGTTTTTGACATATATATAGCTGTCTATTCGTGGATGGATATATTGCGCCATAGCCAACCATGATTTGATTTGTGCCTCATTCCATTTTCGGATTAATGTTTGGCTCATGGTGAGGCATTGATTATTGGTGATGACACTGAATCTGGCTTTTATATGGGTCTGATATAGGTCAATTCGCAGCTCTTGTAGTTGAGCCACACATAGAAATCTATTCAAGCATCATCACCTCACAGTTATTATATAATAAAAAGGCGGGATTGTCAAGCCCCGCCTTTAATATTTTTTATAGATTGAACGGATTATCATTAGAATCATCCCAAGGATTTTCTGATTCAGCAGGAGTAGACGTATCAGTAGGCGCAGTGTTGAATACATCGCCAAAATCAGGGATAGGGTCATTGGTAGGAGCGGTTGTGGTCTTGGTAGTGGCCAATCTCTTAATCTCTCTGATTGTAAAATCACCACTACGAATCTTGTCTGCGCTATGGAACATATCTGGCTTGCAGCTAACAGCAACCTTACCATTCTGTCCTACAAATTCTTCCTCACGGAATGTTGCGCCAACCAGCTTCTTTACAAACTGCTGTTCATGTTCTTCATCCCAAACAAATCCCTTATTACTATTCTGAACAGCGGTTACAAACTGCTTGAAGAATGGAAGGGCACGTTCGTTGTTTGCGTCATACGACTTAGAAAATCTACCACCCCACTTCTTATTCTCATTTGTATTTGCCTTATACCGCTCATTGTAATAATCCTTGTATTCACCCTCTGCGATGTCATAGTAGAAATCGAGCCGGTTATATTCAGGTACATCAACAACCTTCAAGATTCGGAGGACGTAGCCTCCAACTGGCAGTCGCTTATAGCTGCCGCTTCCTGCTTCCTTAACCTTGCTTAGATCAACTTTCTTCATAATTATTTACCTTTCTGAAATTTAATGAATTTTATATTTTACTCAGCTTTTTTAGCTGGAGTAGTAGATTTATTAGTCTTGGGCGCACTTGTCTTTCTTAGTCCATAATATTCTCTGATTGTATCATCAACCATCTTTAGGTCATTATCAATCTCAAGAGAATCAAACATACCCATTGGCGACTTACATGGATTTGAGCCATCAGACTGAGTGATAAAATAATGCTTGCGCTCATCTGCTTTACATAGCAGGACAATACTAAACAAGCCCTCTACTGTGAGCTGCTGGTCTAGCATCTTACCAAGCGTCTTAGCCTTTACCTTACCATTTTCATCAGTGTCAATATGCTGCATGATATATACAATCGTGTCAGGACTGGTATCTTCCTGAACAACGCGCAACATATCCTCATAGTTCTTAGCCATCGTAGTAAACTTGCCATACCCGACTTCATTTACCTTATCAAAGCTCTCAAATGCCATAAGATATTGAGCATCATCTACGACCCAACTTAGCTTCTTGCCGCTACATACTGCGCCTTTGATACTGGTATAAGTTGCCTTATTCATACTCTGTAGCTTATTTACATTTCTGAACGGAAGCGGCTTGGATGCCACATTCAGGATGCCAACATCCTCTTGCTTGAAATTTCTAAGTGACGCTGATTTACCAGAGCCACTTTCACCTAAAATAAGAACTGCTACCCCAATTAAATTTCCTCCTTAACAAAATATCCGAAATCTTCCCATTTAATCTTGACAATCACACGGTTGCCGCATCTGTCATTCAGCTCCACCTTTGGTCTACCAACTACACCTTCCATCATGGCGCTGCCAATAGTGCTATGAGGATGTGACATCACATAATCAATGCCGTCCTGAATCGTTCCTTCAAGCACGACCGGAACAATGTCAATACCAAACATCTTGGCGGTCTGCTCTACCCATTCACGACTCTGATAGTTGCCGTTAATCATTACGTCGAACAGGATAAAGTCAACATCGGAACGGTATTCGCCGCCATTCTGAATCTTTACACCATATCCTTCACCAAATAGAATAACGTCCTTTTCGCCAAACGTCTGCTCAAACAACTCCTCGGCTTCAAGTGTTCCAAATAGCTCTTTCAGCTTATTAAGTAGATGATTGGGAATCTGGGCTTTATCTGTTCTTCCGCCAAATTCTACATTGTGTCCATCCCAATGAACACGAATATTTGTGCCGTCGATCTTCTCTGTGAACTGCCAAATATTATTCTTTAGATATTCAACCGTTTCATTCCGATAAGAACCAAGAATCAGCCGTCTTGTTCCTTCCATATCACGATTGAATACAGTTTCAATCTTATTGTATGTTTGCATTTAATCCTCCTCATTCTCATTCAATTTCTTTTAGCCAAAAATCATGACAACATTCATCACACCAACGTGAAGTATCACAATTAATACAAACCTTATCAGGTGTTGCGTTTTTATATTTTTCAGGATCAATTTTTAATGGACAAATATCTAGCACTCCATCGGACGATTTCTTCGCATTCGGGAACATCTTCAAAAAATTCACTCTGTCTTGTTTTGACAGGATGTTCTTTTGCCCATTGCTCTACAATATTTATCATTCGCTTGAGATTCATAGAAACCATACAGCAATCATCCGTTTCCCACATAGGACAACCAACGCATGCTTCATAACTATTGCACATCCTAGTACCTTCATTCAAAAATTCAACAGCATCCATTATTTACACCTCCAGTTTCTTCCAACATTTCATTTCCACAATTTTTTCATTCAGCGTTACCCATTCACCATTTTCATCCTTTTTCATTTTATTTTTTTCTTGCAACACCACTCTTGCCACATCACCCTTTGATAATTGATGATTTATCCAGAATTTCTTATTAGCTCTATATGTTCGTTCTGCTCCATAACAGATATTGTAACTGGTGATATAAACCGTACCATATCCTGTTGTCTTTACATCTAGTACTAGCCAATCATTAGGGTCTGAATTGGGGTCATTTACTGTGCAATATCCAAGATACTCAAGTTGCCATTTAATGCGGTCAACAATAGTAGCTGGTTTGATGTTAGTTTGCTTAATTAAAGCTGTTATCAATGCCTTATTGTCAATCTCTCTAAATTGCTTCTCGGTTTCTTTGCCACAACACGGCCTAATTGCATCTATCATTATATCATCAAATGATGATTTTGTCAATACCTTTACTGAAATATATTTTTGATAAATCTCATATTCAGCAATGAGCCGGTTCTGTTGAGCAAATTTATTAAAATATCCAAGATGGAATAGGATTTCAATGGCTTTCTTATTGATTCTTGGGTCATCCATAAGCGCTTGATATAGAGCGGCACGATTCTTTATATTAGCCTTTCCAAGTTCATATAGTGCCTCTGGTGCGCTCTTAGGCATATCTTTGATAGATGCCATAGTCTGCACGATACAGTTATTAGCGCGGTCTATATTGAACGCTCTGTTATCATCTCCAAATTGAATATCCTTGAGCTTATAACCGCGCTTTAACATCTCTTGCTTGATAAGCGCAACCTTATCTTTTTCGCCCTTATCAGTGAATCTCTGAAGGACACACTTATAAAATTCAAGCGGATAATGCGCTTTGAGATAAGCAATCGTTACACTATCAATAGCCATACAATAAGCATGAGCTGAATTAAAGCCATAGGCGGCACTATTCTCAATAATCGTCCATACCTTATCAGCAAGTTCATGTGCCTTGTTCTCATCATTTGTTTCGCCAGTATCAAGAATAGCTTGAGCAAAATTCTTGATAAATTTAGGCTTTGCGTCCTTAATGATATAATCCTTTTTCTTGCTGATTGCCTTGATAATGGTATATGTTTCAGACATAGGGAAGCCAGCAAAGCCAAGAACTTTCATTAAAGATTCCTGATATAGAATAAATGATGATGAGCAATATTCGTCTTGAAGCAAATCATCAAGCGCCTTGATACCATAATCAAAATGTTGCCGTTGTTCAAATGTCTGATACATAGATTGGAAAGACGGTCTGATTGCAGCTATAAATTGCGTCAACTCAGCAATATTCTTTGGTTTATATCGCATTACCTTTTGAGTCGACCTTGGCTGTTCACACTGATTGACACATTGTGTATAGCCATCTGCATAAATCTGCCACGTTGCATCGTCATGTGCAATTTTTTCAAGAAGCTGGTTGACAGTAAATGGCTCAATTCCAGCCTCTTTATAAATATCATATGTCAAGCCGATTGAATCAACAATAAGATAATCTTGCTTGAGATAGCCAAAAGCATCAATCGTACCTGATTCAATATTGGCTACAAGCACCTCTTTGCCTGTTGCTTCAGATTTGCACAGGCTTATACCAATATCAGATTCAATGTCGCCCTCATAACACAAGCAGCCGCAGGGATGCCCCTTTGCAGTATCATAAATGCCTAGATATTTTTTACATCCATCTACCAACTCTTGATATTTCGGCTCGATATATTTATGAATATCAACAGTTTCACCATCTTCAGCGTGTTTCTTGGCTGTTTCATAGTGGTCAATCTGTTTGCTTACTTCATTGGCTGTATCAGGCTCAACATTATATGCTCTAGCATACATCTTCCATGCAGCTTTGAATTTTAGCGTACCAAGAGCCAGTAGGTCATATGTGCCAAGTTCGCCGACAAGGTCGCGCTGTGCTTGAATGAATGGCTGACGGTCACTGACGTTATTATCAATATCAGGCGGCGTATGGCTATCCAAGACGCGCTCTTTGGTCAAGAATCGCTCTGAATACATAAGAACAGGACTATTGACCTTATCAACCTTAGTAAGCCGCAAGAGCTTGTTAAGATACATAGAAACAGCAGAGCCACGCCCTGATGGGGTCAAAATGCCGCCATATTTCTCTTGTCCGCGCTTCATTACCATATATGACAAGATGAAATAATCAGCCATATTACAAGCCTCTATTTCGCCTATATCATGCTTGATCTCTTGATAATACTGTTGCAGCTTATCTTTGTTAATATCAGCCTTTTGCAAAACCCATTCATCTTTAAGAATCTGCTCAAAGATATGATTGCGTTCTTCTTGCGTCTTATTGCGCAGCTCTTTTACAACAGGTACTTTCAATGAGCGGTCGAGTTTGATGTCTTCAAATTCAAACAACACATTGGTATTATTGATAGCGGCTTTAATCTGACCATCTGTTAATACGCCTTGTTGCTTAAACCTCTCAAATAGCACATCATATGTTGGATAGTCCATATACCATCCATCTTCATCCTCATAATGGATGTTGCCTGATTTGAGTAATTCATCTCTATCAAGCATTTGTGATTCAGTGATAACATGACTATCACAACCGGCAATAAGTGGGATTCCATAAAATTTAGGCAATAGCAAATGCTCATTTAATTGTTTCTGCGCTAATGTGTCATGAGCCTGTATTTCAAGATAAAAATGTGGAAATTTATGTGCCAACTGAATAACAATATCATCTATATCATCATACTTGTTCCAGAACGCAATACAAGCAGTTGTAATCATAACATCATCTATTGGCAATTGGTCAATCAGCTCAAGGTCAATACGAGGACGCGCATAATATCCATCCTTGTTTGCAATAGATAGAATCTTATTGATTGCTTTGCGCCCTTTATCGGTTCGCGCCAATAGCACAATATGACAGTTGCTTCTATCTGACTCATGCCTGTTTTTTACCCAATATGCTTCAGCACCATATATCCATCTGATATTCGTGCCATTCTTTTTATTAAATTTTTCTAGGTCATCATATTGTTTGAAATAATTACCAGCCCATCCATGCTCTACTGTGGTATAGATACACGGTTTATCACCATATCGTGCTTTTAACTCATTCCAATAATCTACTGGCAAGAGTGGACTATCTTTCATATATCTATTGCTTAGAGATGTATGTTTATGGTAATTTACCCAAATTGGCTCATTCATTGTATTTCTCCATAATAAACAACCGCCCCTTTCATTTGATACTTGGATTATATCATAGATTAGAGCGGTTGTCAAGAGTGTTTATTTAATTTTCTTCTTTTTGTAGTTCTGTTTTATTACTAGTCCAATATTGTTGGTTTAAGATCGGTTCTGTAGTTGTTGTTCCTCTTATAGAATAGCAATTAAAACAATCGCCGTCACAATAAGCCCATCCTTCTCCACATTTTCTTATCTGCATATCCATCAAAAATACACCTTCTGATCTTGTTGAGTACATACAACACGACTTGATTTACCTTGCTTGATTAGCTCGTCTTGTAAGGTCTGAGCAAATTCGACTTTGTTCTCATAGTTTCCATGTACTAAACACAACTTATTGAAACGACATTGATTTGTCAAGTAGTCTATCAATTCTTCATAACTAGCATGACTACTAAATGAGCGTAATTCTGTGATATTGGCTTTATTTGCCACGTTCACTCCATCAATATTGACCTCTGGCATATTAGATTTGATTTGAGCCGCAAGTCCATTCTCACCAGCAAAGCCACAGAACAAGATATGGTTTCGACTATCAGATAGAGCTGTTTTTAGATGACTCATAATCCTTCCTCCGACAAGGAAGCCTGATGCGCTGATAATTAAACAATGCTCATTTCGCATTTGTAGATTAAGCGATTCTTCCTGGGATTCGACAATTCTTACATTTTCAAGCTCATCTTCTTCCCACGGCCAGATAGCACAGAATTTAGATGCAAGTGGTGAGTCAAGATAAATTTTGATTTGCTTATCTACGCCCTCATCGTATAATAAGCGCAACATAGATTGAGTGCGGTCAAGAGAGAAGCATGGGATTAGGATTTTATTGGATTCAGCAATGACCGTTTTAATCTTCTCAATGTCCTTATCTCTATCCTTAGGGCTGTTGGGTCGCCCCTGTTGACAATATGTGCATTCAGAGATAAGAATATCAACAAATGGTAACGGCTGTCTACGTGCCTTGTACGGTCTCTCAGATGCGCCACCAATATCGCTGGTGAAGCCAATACGCTTAGTTACATATCCATCTTTTAGCTCAAGCACACATTGCGCCGAATTGATAATATGTCCAGCAGGATAGTAGGTTAATTTAATATCTGATGCAAGCTGAATAGGTGTATTATAATCAACCTCTATGATACGATTAAGCGCTCGCTCAATGGCTTGTTCGTCATAAAATGGCGCGGCTTTCTGACCATGCTTATTCTGAATTTTCAGACAATCAGCGCGCATGATTTTTAAGCTATCTTCCCATAGCAATTTTAGAAAATCAGTAGAGCCGCTCGGTACATAGAGATGAGCATTACAGCCTTTGGCATATAGTGCAGGAGCAAGCCCAATATGGTCAAGATGGCTATGATTCAATATAATAAAATCTACGTCTCTTGGTTTAATCTTTTTTAGCTGTGCAAGATTAGCCTTATAATCAGATACAATGTCCCCCAAGCCCTGTATCATGCCGCAATCTAAGAGGATGCTATATTTTTTGAATCGCACATGATGGCAAGAACCGGTCACATCAACTGCGGCGTTTGATAAGAAATGGATATATGGCTTTTTACAACCTCGGTCTGTCAATGAGTCGACTCCTTTCTCATCTTCAGCACGTTTCTCAACACACAATCCATACAATTCAACTCAGCATCATTCCACATTTTATCTCTCTGTGCAGTCATGCGTGGGTCGATTTTTACATATCTATCACAATCAGATTGATAATCACAGCGATTGCAAGGAATTTCCCAGACATGGGAAGGGCGTTTACTCATAATCATCCTCCTCATATTCAGACTCAGACGGCACACCAAACCCAATAGCCTGAGTGATAGCAGGGCTAGGTTGAATTTTTTCAGCTGCCGCTTCATGCTCTGCTTTATCAAGCTCTAGCTCCATCGACATGCGGTTAATCTTAGCATTGATGACTGACTGTACTAAATCCACAATCGAGCCGCACAGAGGCAAGAGTGAGCTTACAAACAGGACTGCGCCTCCTGCAATCCATAGCGGCGTTAGATGGTCTTTATTCATAGACGATTATCCTTTACTTCATAAAATAATACAAGAATCCATAGAATGAGAAAGATAAACAGAATCAGACCATCATCCATTATTAGCCTCATCCTCATTGTCTACTGATGTAGACATCTCTTTCATCTTCTCCATCCTGCCGTCAGCCTCACCAACCTTGGCTTTGATTAGGTCTTTAATCGCCTTAGCCGATGTTAGCGGGGCAATCTGCTTGCTAATTTCATAAATACAAGCATCCCATCCTGTCATTAGGCCGCGATTAAAATGCTCTTTCAGCTTTCCTTCAATGCTCTCAGCAATAATTTCTTTCAGCTTATCGTCAGACATAATTTCCCCCTACTTTAATATCGCATCTTGGACAATACACTTCTGTCACTGGCTCGTAACATGGCGGCTCATCCACTTCACTATGATACACCTGATGTGTATATGACTCTAGCTTAGAGCCACATTCGGGGCATCTTTCCATCGCCTCTAGTTCTCTAGTTGCCGCATATGCTAGGCGTACATCCTTGAGCGATGCTAGATATACTAAGCAATCAGCCGCAATGTCTTCATCATCTTTATAGTATTCACATACGGCTTCAATCACTTCATCGTGCATCTCCGTCATTCTACTACTAGCTCCAAATTGGCATAATCGGTAACAAATTTAGAACCGGTCGCGTTACTCTGAACAAGAGCTACCTTGTACTGCTTATGGTCAATTACGTTGGTATAATAGCCAATATACTTTACAGCATAATCAATAAGCTTGCTCGGCCAGTTGCCAGCGGCATTTGCCTGAGCAACGTCAATGACATCCTGAGCAGGGACTTTACAAGCGGCAAAGAAATCAACCACCTGCTTGGCATTATAGCAATCAGCCCGCTTGAATTTGACCTTATCTCCAACCTTAATTTCTCTTAGCTTCTTTGCTTCAGCCATTCTTTCCTTCAGTTCATCAATGCCGACCTGTAGCCGCCAATCATCCTCTGGATGACAACGAGCCTCTACCTTCTTCCCGTCCTTACTTGTCATAACCATACGATTGCCCTCAATATGCAGGTCATAATCGCCTTCTAGCCACTTAGGTGCTAGATTCTTTTCATAGAATTTGTATTCTAGGTTCATGTCTTTATTCATCCTTTCTTTCATAATTTCATCCCAGAGACTATTAAATACATCGTCCCACATTATTGTTTATATCCTCCTTAATTAAAAATTAACAACACTCATTGCATTAACAGCTCTCTGCTCGGTACGCTTAACATATCTGGATGTGATTTGGATTCCGCTATGCCCCATTGCTTTACTAATAACCTCAATCGGCACATCAGCCTCAGACATCATAGTGGCAAATGTGCGACGCATTGTATGATTGCTGATATGCAATTCTTCCCAATTCTCAATGCCAGCTTTTCTAGCACACACCTTGAGCATAGCACTGGTATTCTTGCCATCCATTTTATTACCACGATTGCCTACGAACAGATATTCACAGCCATCTTTGCGCTCATTTGCAATATAGCTATCAATCAGCTCAATGGTTTCATCAGCCAGACCAACCAGTCTGTCCTTATCGCCCTTACCACGGATAACAAGAACATTATTGCTACGAGATTCATACTGCTCGAGCGTGATATTGGCAAGCTCATGGATGCGCAAGCCAGTCTGAGCAAGCATCATGATAATCGACTTATTGCGCTCATTAGTTGCCGCATTGACCATTGCTCTGACCTGTTCGCCATTAAGAGCCGACTGCTCCCTATTCTTAATCTGCGGCGCTTCAAGCATCTCAGCAGGATTGCGGCTAATGAACTCATTCCGATAAAGGAATTTGAAATATTCACGAACCGCAGATGTTCTCTGAGCCACAGATGCAGAGCTGAGATTGCTCATGCTGGACTGCCACAGCTCAAGGTCAATCGGCTTGATTTCTGCTTCAGGCTTATTGACATACGCCATGCAATTCTCAATTGCCTTGGTATATTCACGAATAGTACCTTCGCTACGATGCTTTGCCTTGAGACTCATAACAAACAGTTCATTCATAATATTCAGCTCCTTCATTTAATGATTTAAGTATAGCACCATAGCAGCGATTTGTCAAGGGTTATTTTTCTGTTTTAGAAAATACCTCACATACTCTTACACCATCAGCATATAGATACCACCTACCACTTTCGGCATCTTGCTCAAACTCATATCTAGTAGTAATATTTAACTCCATGCTCATATCGTTTTGAGAAATTTTAATTGGCACAGGCTCATTGCTATAGCATACAGGCGATTCACCAATCAGCTCGTCACCGTAATAAACTTTGGCTCCACACAATCCTTTTGTATATAACACATTCATTATCCTTTCTTTTAGAAAAATCCCTACAATCTTTCGACCATAGGGATTTTAACAGGAGGATTATTTACTCATTGATTTCTGCCTTTAGGGTGCTTGTCGGCTTAAACGTCAGAGCATACTTGGCAGGAACTTCAATGGTTTCACCGGTCTGTGGATTACGAGCCGTTCTTGCATCGCGCAATTTAGTTGTGAACTTGCCAAAGCCATGAATCACAACATCTTCATGCTGGACTAGACTATGTCTAATATAGTCAATGAACGTATCTACAATCTCAGTTGTGTCCTTGACCGTATTCTCTGTGCTATCTGCAACAAACTTGATTAGTTCCTTCTTGGTCATAAATTCCTTTTAATTTCCTTTCAATTTCTAATAAAATTTTATTAAAACAAGTCGCAATGTTCATGCGCATATTGACTTGATAAACCGGGCGGTTGGACTCGAACCAACGACCAAGGGTATTCAACAGCAATATCCCTTCTCACGCTGTAAAGCTCTGCCGACTGAGCTACGCCCGATATATAGAATTGCGCGGAATAGGCTGTCTCACCGCGCTATGAACCTGTAACCTCACCGTTCTTTGTATGATTTATTGATAATCATCAACAGCGCCCTTTAACTAACATTTAGGACTATACAGTGTATTTATGGCTACCTGCAAACCATTGTGCCACACTCCCTACAAACCACTGTTAGCGTGAAGTTTACAGTTGCGCAACCATCTTAAAATCAAGAGTGTGGCGGCGTTGCAGCATAGCATCAGGTGGTCAACCATCAACTATTCAGCAACTAGCATTACAACCCATAAACTAGACTATCCGCCGTGACCAAATCTTGAGGACAGCCTTACAAAGCTAGGATTTTCGGCTTTTCCACCAGACGTCTATCAAGTGTGCTTACAATGCCTAAGTAGAGGCCTGATAGACGTTTTGGCCGTGGTGGGATTCGAACCCACATCTCAACCGCTATGGACGGAGAGTATTACCAATTAGGAGACGCGGCCATATTGTAGTAGGCTTTAGGCTCAACCTACCGGAACCGCCATTGATTTGTTTTTATCAACCCTATGCATTGATTGGCTAGTAATTCAAACAATGGTCAACAAACCATAACTACTGGTCTGCGTGGTCGGACTCCAACCGACAAGGCTTACGCCGCCGCATTTTGAGTGCGGTATGTTTAGCAATTTCATCACACGCAGATATATTCATCTCAAGCCGACTTCCTACCTCATAGCTATTTCTAGCATCAGCTCGTGAATGATGTTTACATAATATCCTTATATCGCCTTTGCCGTTATGTTTTTGTCCTCATGTTAACGGAACACGCTCAGGCGCGACCCCAATTCTCTATAAGCTATCTGCCGCTTCTCAAACTCTGCACAGACCCGCTTCACAGGCGTGATATAGATTTGACGGTTATCTTCAAATCCGGTCGGACATTATATTATTTGTCAATCCCAATCCCTTTCATTATGCCGAACAGATTGACTGGTGCGCCCTACTTGGCATTACTCAGCAATTACGCCATTCATGCTTATCTCATTTATCTTACGCACGTTCCCAAATTCGCAAGGCCAAGAACCCGTAGGTCATCTTAGTACTCTTGCTTGCTATATAGCCGAGCTTGCCGCTCTAAATGATGGCTGTTCATCTCACTCCATTTACTACAGCTCCTATATTCCCGGCTTTGTTGCTTCGCGATTGCAACGTACCTAGGCTTCGTAGCACCATCATTTTTACATTTTCAATTATACCATACTTGATTTTATTTGTCAAGTATATATTTTAGGATTTGATTAAAATTTCTTTTAGCATCTCGTTCAAGCCGATACCATATTATACCGATTCCGATTGCAACACCAGCCACAAATGAACCTAGACAAGATAACAAAATAATCATACACTAATAATCAATAAATTTTCCTGAACATATAACCCTACAACTTATACTACTTAATCAACTAATCTGAAAATTCTTCATTATTAGTCAATGCTTTCTTAGCCAGACGAGCTGATTTGAGCCGTTCTGCCGCAGCTTGTTTCTGTTCATAAGTCATCGAGCGGGTGCGAAACGGGTTGTTGCCTAGGCGAAATGGATACAATTCACAGTCATGGATGACGCAATTCTTTACTTCATAAGCCGAGCCACAGCAACAATCCAGACATTTTGCACGGATGGCTTTTAATGGAGATTTTTCCATATTACTTAAACCTCTTGGCAATTGCCTTATCGACCATTTCTTCAAAATACTTGACTACTTGAGCGTCCGCATTTTTCAGCTCTGAAAAAGATGGCGCAAGCGATTTGATTTCTTGCTTCTTGAGAATTGCGGCGCTCACATTCTGTACTACCTTATCAATAATCTCAGCTTTGTTTTCTTTAACGATCTGGCGTGCTTCTTCTTCTGTTAGACTGTATTTGCCTTCTGTTAATAGATTTTTTGTGATTGATTTCACTATGCCATCTCTTACATCTTGCTTAAAATCATAAGAATCATATCCTTCGTACCAGTTGTCATCAATATCAAAATATAGTCGCATACTGTCACCTCATCAAAGAACTCGACTCCGTTTATCCTATATCGTTGAAAAACGGTTGTCTTAAAAATGACGGATTTCATACGCTGAAATTCTAAGGCGTGCATGGTCCCGCTATCAGAAGTCGAATCCGAACCGCGCCCCAATCTAGGACTCAGGGTGTATAAAGCCCTCGTGCTACCATTACACTATAGCGGGATATTTATTTGAGCCTTTTATCGTCATGCTCAGGACTATATTCTAGGAGGTTCACAATGAAGAACTGTAATTGAGATTACCCAATCTCTCAACCACATCTGTATTATACCATAGTAATTGATATTTGTCAAGAATTATTTTTTCACTTTTTTTAATGCCTCATCAAGCACGGCATTTTCATATCCATAGCCAACCATCTCTGGTTTAATTTTAGTAATAGAATTTACACTCATTAAGTATGATAAAATTTCATCATCTTTTTGTTTTTTATCATCTACTTCTTTACATTTCTTCAAATATTCTTGATAATATCTCTCTTTTACTTCATTTGAGTTATCAATTCTCTTTTTGACTCTTGCTTTAAGATAGCTTAGTACAGACCTATCTAAATGGCTATAACATTCGGCGCAAACCCAATCATAAACAAGTCCAGCCGGTTCATCTGGTTCCCATTCGATTTCGTCATATACTTCCATATACCCATGATGCCGCTCAACAATCTTGCTTTTCATTCTAATTGGTTTTCCACATAATGCACAATCACAATACCCATCATATACCAAACTCATATTGCACCTCAAATTATATCATAATTTAGTCATTTTGTCAAAAATTATTTTTCAAGCAATGCTGCAAATTTATATCTCCATTCATCAGTCCAGAGATTAAGCGCATTCCAGTCTCCTGTTCGTTCGTATTCATAAGAGCAAGCGCCAACAACTGCGTCCATATAAGCCGAAATATCATCCATGTCTCTGCTAGTTACCGCCATTTGATATTGTTCCTTAATAAACTTGACCAATTTTTTATCCATAATATTTACCATCCTTTCATTTGGTAATTATATTATACCATATAATTTGATAATCGCGCCCATACCAAATCACCACTATTATATAAATCCATAATAAATTTCCGTGCGGATTCTTCAGATTCAAATATAATCTCATCCGAATCTAACTTTATGTTATTAGTACAGCTTAATTCCATTCGCCTTGTATATTGAACAAGATAAACTTTTTCTATTTCCATACCTGAAATTCTCGAATAAATTTTTCACAAGCCCAACCGTTGAGAGCTGGGATTTCATCACAGCTATATTCCCATAATCCAGTTTCACGGTCATAGCGGTCAACTCGGCAAAGATAATCGCCAATTTTGAAATAAGTATTTAACATAATCATTATCTCCATTCATTTGATAATTGGATTATACCATATAGAATTTGATTTGTCAAGCATTATTTAGCAAAATGGCAAGAAACAAACTAATACCCATCCAACGATTAGAATTGCGCCTAGAATATCTGCAATATTCATTCAAACAGCTCCTTCATTTCTCTAACATGATATTGCCTATCTTTTACATCTTTGACTCGACTTCTAAATTTGCCCCAATCTGCACTATGGATATTATCATCAATCAATTCACGAATAAAAATCTCATCCTTATATTTGCGCCGTTCGAGCCGTAAATCATGTAGCAGCTTATATATCTTATATCCATCTCTAGCATTATATGAATTGAACTCAATAGCATGAAGCACGTCTTGAATTTTATTATCCACCTCGGTCAATTTATGATCTATCCATGGTGCTCTTGCTACAAGCTGGTCATGTAGGTTACAGAACGAGCTAATTTGCGCCAATGCTGAATCATAATTGACCAATTCAATATCTGTAAACTGGTCGAAATCGACGGGTTTATCTGTATTGCTAATTTGAATAACAGAATAGCCAAGATTGCGCATCTGCTTTGGCAAATTCGCAAGCGCATTTTCTGCTTTTGTTTTATCAAAAAATTGAAACGCCTCATTCAATTCGGTTGTTGGGACGAATTGCTTAATTGCATTTTGCATGAGATAATATTTATTGTTATAAAGTACATACATAACTATCGTTTCTTTCTTTTCAATTTACGGCGTTCAGCACGATTTCCAATTTTATCCTCTTTGAACGATTCTATAATGTATTTGCCATGCTCATTCAATCTTGCATTTGGAACATCATAATATAACCATCCTGCATCGGAGCCGTCTGCATTTATCAATTTCTTTTTCATTTGAATATGATAATTGCCGTCTGGCTTTAACGTAACAATGACTTCTTCTCCACGCAATATAGAATCCAGTTTTTCAACATCATATTGGAAATCCCATTTCATTTTATTTTTCATGGTTCAATCATACCACATTCATTTACATTTGTCAATAGGATATTTGCCCATTCTGCATTTTCATCTTCAGTAAGATAAAAGAAGCGGTGACCACCAATTTCCAACGCTAAATTTTGGGCTTCATGCCATTCACTTGTACACCATCTTGGGGCATAGAAAAACAGAATCGGCTTTTCGGTCACGAATTGCCCCATGTCAAAAATATCATGCACAGCGTCCATGACTTCAATGTACATTTTTCTATCCTGCTTATCCAAATCCGGATTCCAACCATCGTATTGGTAGACCTCTTTAACTTCACGAGCCGTCAAGCCACCTTTAATCATTGCATCAAAATAGCACTGAGCAACAGCCAGTTTGCCTTCATATGATTCATAGGCGCATTCACCGGCCATTACAGATTCAATAAACCAACGATCATCCTCTGTCAGATTGATGGGCGATTCATAATATTCAATTTCAGGCTCATCAATTTTAGATTCCTGTTCTACAATCTGCGGCTCGACGTAGATATATTGTGACTCAACAGATTCAAATTTTGATTCCTCAATCGGCTCGGTTTTAATTGTATATTGAACAGGTTGTGCTTCATGGCTCGATTCGAATGGACTAAAGATAACACCCATACATCCAGCCAACCCAAATAATGCAAGTCCAATTCCTACAACGGCATATCTAGTTGTGCGCTTCATTTTAATTTACCTCCTTTTCTAATTTTGATTTTTATATGTAAATTCACCAAAATATTTTTCTTCAGCTTCTTTTCTAGCTTTTATAGCGTCTTCTTTAGCTTTATACACCCCAAGATATATTAATTTCCCATTACAATATATGTCCGCTTTCCAATTTCCACAAGGAGTTTCACGCACTCCAGTATATCCACTTTTATTTCTTTTGTCTAATTTTCTGTTCTTCATATTGTCAGCGTGTTTGACAATTCTTAAATTGCATTTTCTATTGTCCCACTTATCTCCATTAATATGATCCACTTCTAATTTTGAATCCTCAACGCCCATAATTATTCTATAAGCATTATACATTTTCGATTTTCCATTTTCTTTTCTTGTGCATCCAGCATATCCTTCGTGTCTTCTACACCATGTATATTCTTTTATCTTGTCATAATCCTCTAAATCAAAAATGAATTTTCCGCCATTATTAAAATAGCAAATTCCATATTCTCCAGTTAAATCATAAATGTTTGTTTTTAATTGTAAAGCTCGATTATGTTCATCTCTATAGCATCCACAAGATGTTGTTTTCCCAGACCTTAAAGATTTTCCTTCAAATTCTTTTACAGTTCCACATTCACATTTACATACCCACATAGTTCTCCTAGTTCCATTTGGTTGAAATCTTGGTTCTCCAATTCTTAAAACTGTAAGCCTTCCAAATTTATAACCAGTTAAATCTATAAAATTTGGTGCGTGCATACACAACTCTCCTTTTCAATTTTATACTTTAATTATAT
>ERZ1034952.62-NODE-62-length-90109-cov-11.519277_pt1 | contig 90109 bp, 70 predicted proteins | sample MGYA00520625_ERZ1034952 | MGnify/ENA primary metagenome ERZ1034952 (study PRJEB33766, sample SAMN09781773) | gut metagenome | biome: gut microbiome | host: Homo sapiens | place: Madagascar | study: EMG produced TPA metagenomics assembly of the PRJNA485056 data set...
AGCGAAACAGCTGCATCAGCAAAATGAAATTTTGCCGCGCAGCGTACACGGTCTGTTGCGCGTATGCGCAAAAAGACCGCGCCCCGCAAGGGGCGTGCATCCCCAAAGCCATGGCGCTGCCGGAGCGCATTCCGACACAGTAAGCGGTCCCCTGATGCAATTGGACAGAGAGGGCCCCGTCTCTCCACACACGTCAAGACGGCGGCTCGGCCGCCGGCATCGGCGCCTGCCGCGCTTTTTTCCGCCGGGCTGCGTTCCCGGTCGGAAATCCACTGATTTTCGTCAAAAAGAGAGAAGCGCATATTTACAAAACGGCTTCGGAGTGCTATATTGTCATTTTGACGAAAGTTCTCTATAAACATCTGATGGGAAACGGGGAAACAGAACGTGAAAGAAGTAAAAGTCGGAATTATCGGATTCGGCACGGTCGGTGCCGGAGTCGCGGAAAACATTCTCAAGAACAGTGAAGTCGTTGCCAAGCGCACCGGCGTCAAACTCGTTCTGACCCGTATCGCCGATCTCGACATCACCACCGACCGGGGTGTCGCGGTGCCGCGGGAACTTCTGACCACCGATGCCGCCGTGGCGATCCGGGAGTCCGACATCGTCGTCGAACTCGTCGGCGGCACGACCATTGCGAAAAAATTCATTCTCGAGGCGATCAGCGCCGGCAAGCATGTCGTGACCGCCAATAAGGCGCTGCTCGCGCTGCACGGCAAAGAGATCTTCGACGCGGCCGAAAAAGCCGGCGTCGACGTCTGCTACGAAGCGAGCGTCGCGGGCGGAATCCCGATCATCAAGGCGCTTCGCGAGGGCCTGGTCTCGAACCGCATCAGCCGGATTTACGGCATCATGAACGGCACCTGCAACTACATCCTGACCCGAATGGAAAACGAGGGGGCCGACTTCCATACCGTGCTGGCCGACGCGCAGAAGCTCGGTTATGCCGAAGCGAATCCGTCGCTCGACATCGACGGATTCGACACGGCGCACAAAACCTCGATCCTCGCGTCTCTGGCCTTCGGCCGCTGGTTCGGCATGGACCCGGTCTTCGTCGAAGGCATCCGCGATCTCGCGCTGGACGACTTGCGCTATGCGGACGAACTCGGTTACCGGATCAAGCTGCTTGCGATCATCAAGTCGAACAACGGCAAGGTCCAGATGCGCGTCCACCCGACGCTGATCCCGAAAAGCACGCTGCTGGCGAATATTTCAGACGTGTTCAACGGCGTGATGGTCGAAGGCGACGCCGTCGGCCAGACGCTCTTCTACGGGCGCGGCGCCGGGCGCAGCGCGACGGCGAGCGCCGTCGTCGCCGACATCACCGACGTGGCGCTCAACATCGCGGCCGGTTCGGTCCGCCGGATTCCGGCCTTCCGCCCCGGCGAACAGTTCGAGCAGGTTGCCGCGATCGACGACATCTCGTCGCGCTACTACCTGCGTTTCATGGTCAAGGACTGCCCGGGCGTGCTCGCGTCGATCACGCAGATCCTCGCGGACCGCGGCATCAGCATCTCGAGCCTGATCCAGCACGAACGCTACGGCGCCGACGGCGCGGTTCCGCTCGTCATCCTGACCCACAAGGCCAACGAGCGGGAAGTCAGGAACGCGCTCGGCGAAATCGATACGCTCTCGATCAACCAGTCTCCGGTCAAGCTCATGCGGATCGAAGACATTTAAGCAACAGGATATCCACAGACGATGGGACAGCATACCGTAGAAAAAATCGGCGGGACCTCGATGACCCGCTTCGGCGAGCTGATGGAGAATATCCTCATCGGCAGCCGCAGGGGAGCGGAGCTCTACAACCGCATCTTCGTGGTTTCCGCCTATGGCGGCATCACGAACCTTCTGCTTGAAAACAAGAAGACCGCCGAGCCGGGCATCTATGCGAGTTTCGCAGCCGGCGACCGGATCTGGGAGAACAAGCTCGAAGAGACCCGCAACGAAATGATCCGGCTGAACCGCTCGTTCGAAGAACTCGGGCTCGATCAGACAGCGGCGGACGACTTCGTCAACGAGCGCATGGACGGCGTCAAGAACTGCCTGCGTCACCTGATGCAGCTGCGCAGCTTCGGCCACTTCCACCGCGAGGACTACCTCCCGGCGGCGCGCGAACTCCTGAGTTCGATCGGCGAAGCGCACAGCGCGTTCAACTCCACGCTGATCCTGCGCGAACGCGGCGTGAACGCGGTCTTCGTCGATCTTTCCGGCTGGCGCGACCAGGACACCGACTCGATGGAGGAGACCATTTCCGGCCACCTCGCCGGTCTCGACTTCGCAAGCTGCATGCCGATCGTGACCGGCTATGCGAAGTGCAAGGAAGGCGTCATGGCCAAATTCGACCGCGGTTACAGTGAGATCACCTTCAGCAAGCTCGCGGTCGTGACCGGAGCGCGGGAGGGGATCATCCACAAGGAGTTCCACCTTTCGACCGGCGACCCGAAGCTGATCGGGGCGGACAAGGTCCGCACGATCGGCCATACGAACTACGATATCGCCGACCAGCTCGCCGACATGGCGATGGAGGCAATTCATCCGAAAGCATCGAAGGCGATGGAGCTGGCCGGAATTCCGATCCGGGTTGCGAATGCGTTCGATCCGGGTAATCCGGGGACCCTGATTTCGCGCGATTACGTCGCGCCGACACCGCGCGTCGATATGATCTGCGGCCGCCGCGACGTGCTCGCGATCGAAGTGTTCGACCCCGAAATGGTCGGCGAACCCGGCTACGACTACAACGTCCTCGCGAGTTTCGCAAAGAACAAGATCAGCTATATCGCCAAGAACACGAACGCGAACACCATCACGCACTTCGTGTCCGAGAAGTCGAAGAACCTCGACAAGTGCCTGAAGGAGCTGAAGGAGCATTTTCACGGAGCGCAGATTTCGACACGCGAGGTTGCGATCGTCAGTGTGATCGGCACGAACATGAAGCTGCCGGGGTTCCTGCATCGCGCCGCGAAGGCGCTGGCCGAGTCGAAGATCAACGTCCTCGCGCTCGACCAGTGCATCCGGCAGGTCAATATGCAGTTCATCATCGACCGGGAAGACTTCGAGACGGCGCAGAAGGCGCTTCACCGCGAACTCGTGGAGCACGAACAGATATAAGGAGAGCGGGCAATGGAAATCTTCGCCGGATCGGTATGGGGCGCATTTCTTCTGACCACGCTGGCCGGGCTGGCCACGGCGGCAGGGGCGGCGGCGGCCTTTTTCACCCGGCGGACCAACACCCGCATGCTTTCCGTGGCGCTCGGCCTCTCGGGCGGCGTCATGGTCTACATTTCGTTCGTCGAGCTCCTGGCCGGGGCGAACCTTTCGCTGCGGGAGGAGTTCGGCGGCAAAACCGGCGCCTTTCTGTCGATGGGGGCGTTTTTCGGCGGCATGCTTCTGGCCGGCATCATCGACCGGCTTGTGCCGGAACCGGCGAACCCGCACGAAACCAAGTCCGTCGAGGAGATGGACAAACAGAATCCGCCCGACTATGCGAAGCTGCACCGCGCCGGAATCCGTTTTGCGGCCGCGATCGCAATTCACAAGTTCCCGGAAGGGCTGGCCGTTTTCGCGGCGAGCCTGAGCGGGCTTGAGCTCGGCATTCCGGTTGCGCTCGCCATGGCGCTGCACAATATCCCGGAGGGAATCGCTGTGTCGGTGCCGGTCTATTACGCGACCGGCAGCCGGGTCAAGGCGTTCTGGTACGCGAGTCTGACCGGCCTGGCCGACCCGGCCGGGGCGCTGCTCGGCTATCTGGTGCTCGCACCGTTCCTGACCTCGGCGGTGCTGGAGATCATCTACGCGGCGGTGGCCGGAATCATGGTTTTCGTGACCTTCGACGGCCTGCTGCCGATGGCGCACAAGTACGGGGAAGAGCATTGGTCGCTGTACGGGCTCGTCGCCGGAATGTTCCTGATGGCGCTCGGGCTCGCGGTGGTGTGAGAAAAGAAACAACCTTTCTGAAGGATAAGACAATATGAGAATGAGTCAACTGGTGGGGCGCCGGATCAAGGAAGATCCGAAAGACGCCAAGACGGTCAGTCACAAATTCCTGATCCGCGGCGGCTATGTCCGCCCGGTCTCCGCCGGGATCTATTCGCTGCTGCCGGTCGGCAAGCGGATCGTCGCGAAGATCGAGAAGATCATCCGCGAAGAGATGAACCGCGTCGACGGCCAGGAGGTCCTGATGCCGGTCGTGCTGCCCGCCGAGCTCTGGCAGGAGTCGGGCCGCTATGAATCGGTCGGTTCGGAGCTGCTGCGTTTCAAGGACCGCAACGACAAGCCGATGCTGCTTGCGATGACCCATGAAGAGGGCATCACCCATCTTGTCCGCACCGAGATCAACAGTTACAAGCAGCTGCCGGTCATGCTTTACCAGATCCAGACCAAATACCGCGACGAGGCGCGTCCGCGCGCCGGGCTGATCCGGGTCCGTGAATTCACGATGAAGGACGCCTACAGCTTCCACACCGACCAGGCGGATCTTGAGAAGTACTATGTCCGCTGCCACGAAGCTTATGTGCGGATCTTCCGCCGGCTCGGCATGAAGAACGTGCTGTCGATCGAGGCGAACTCCGGCATGATGGGCGGCAAGGTGTCGCACGAATTCATGGCGATCTGCGATTGCGGCGAGGATACGGTCATCACGAACTCCGACCATTCGTACCGCGCGAACCGCGAAATCGCGGTCGCGGCGTGGAAGTTCGACAAGGGCGAACCCCTGCCGCTCGAAAAGGTCCATACGCCCGGCGCCAAAACCATCGAGGAGGTGGCGGATTTTCTCGGTGTGAAAGCGGAGAACACCGGCAAGGCGGTCTTCTATCAGGACGCCCGCACCGGAGAACTCGTCTTCGTGCTGATCCGCGGCGACTTCGAAGTGAACGAAACCAAACTCGGCAACGCGGTGAGGATTCCGGAGCTGAAGTTCGCGGACGACGCGGCGATTCTCGCGGCCGGCGCGGTTCCGGGCTTTGCCAGTCCGGTCGGCATCGACGGGAAGAAGGTCCGAATCGTGATCGACCGCTCCGCCGCCGAATCCGGCAACCTCGTGGTCGGCGCGAACGAGACCGGTTACCACTATAAGAATTTCAACTTCGACCGGGACATGGCCGGAGCCGAGTGCCTGGTCGCCGACATCGCGACCGTGCGGGAAGGCGACCCCTGCCCGCTGACCGGCGAACCGCTGGTGTTCTCGCGCGGCATCGAAGTCGGCAACATCTTCCAGCTCGGCACGAAATACACCGAATCGATGCACTGCGAATACCTCGACCGCGACGGCAAGGCGCGGCCGATGGTCATGGGCTGCTACGGCATCGGCGTCGGCCGCGCGATGGCGGCGGTGATCGAGCAGTCGAGCGACGAATACGGCCCGATCTGGCCGCTGTCGATCGCGCCGTACCAGGTGCAGATCTGCGCCGTGAATCCGGGCAAAGACAACGTCGGAGAAGTGTGCGAAAAACTTTATGCCGACTTGCAAGCGGCCGGAATTGAAGTATTGTATGATGACCGCGGCGAAAAGGCCGGCTCGATGTTCAGCGACGCGGACCTGCTCGGAATCCCGTTCCGGCTGGTCGTCTCGCCGAAAACGCTGGCGGACGGGCAGGCGGAGTTCAAACTCCGCGGCAGCCGCGATGCGGAGCGGATCGCAGTCGAGGAGGCGATCCCCCTGCTGAAACGGAAAATCGAAGCAGAGAACGCAAAGTATCTCTGAAGAAAAGAGGAGGGTGGCAGCATGTGGAATTATACCGATAAAGTAATGGATCATTTTCTGCATCCCCGCAATGTCGGGGAGATCGAGAATCCGGACGGGGTCGGCGAGGTCGGCAACGCGGCCTGCGGCGACGCCTTGAAACTCACATTCAAGCTCGATGACCAGGGCCGTATCGCGGACGTGAAATTCAAGACTTTCGGCTGTGCGAGCGCGATCGCGTCGAGCTCGGCGCTGACCGAACTCGTGAAGGGCAAGACGCTCGACGAAGCAGCGAAAGTGACGAATCAGGAGATCGCCGAAATGCTCGGCGGCCTGCCCGAAGCGAAGATGCACTGCTCGGTCATGGGCATGGAAGCGCTGCAGAAGGCGATCAGCAACTACAAGGGCGAGGCCAGTCCGTTCGAGGATGACCACGAGCACGAGGGGCGCATCGTCTGCAACTGCTTCGGCGTGACCGACGTGAAGATCCTGAAGGTTGCGAAGGAGAACAATCTCCACAAGGCCGAGGACGTGACCCACTACTGCAAGGCGGGCGGCGCCTGCGGCGCGTGTCTCGACGACATCCAGCACCTGCTGGACGATATGTGGAAACTGGAGGCAGCCAAGAAATGATGAGCATCGACGAATTGCGTCAGGCGGAAGGCGAGCTCAAGAGCCGGATCGAGCATCTGCACGAGTTCCTGCACATCGACGACCGCAAAGCCGAGATGGCGGAACTTGAAGCGAAAATGTCCGCGCCGGATTTCTGGAACGACAAGGAGTCCGCGCAGAACACGGTCTCCCAGCTCTCCGCCTGCCGGAATTTGCTCGAGCCGTTCCGCAAGCTCGAGTCGGAGATCGAAGATTACTCGGTCGCCCTCGAGCTGGCCGGCGAGGACGAAGAGTTCCTCAAGGAGACCGAAATCGCCTACCGGAGACTGCTGAAGTCGCTGGACCGGATGGAGATCATGAGCTTTCTCTCCGGCAAGTTCGACCGGAACAACCTCTACTTCTCGGTGCATGCCGGTGCCGGCGGCACCGAGTCGTGCGACTGGGCCAGCATGCTGCTGCGCATGTACCGCCGCTTCTTCGAACGGCGCGGCTGGAAGGATGAAGTCATCGACCTTCAGCCCGGCGAAGAGGCCGGCGTCAAAAGCGCGACGCTGCATGTGACGGGGGAATTCGCCTACGGCTATATGAAGGGGGAAAAGGGCGTGCACCGGCTGGTCCGCATCTCCCCGTTCGACAGCAACGCGCGGCGCCACACGAGTTTCGTCTCGGTCGACGTCTTCCCGGAGCTCGACGACGACATCGATATCGAGATCGATGAAACCCAGCTGCGGATCGACACCTACCGTTCGAGCGGCGCGGGCGGCCAGCACGTGAACACGACCGACTCGGCCATCCGCATCACCCACCTGCCGACCGGCATCGTGGTCTGCTGCCAGAACGAGCGTTCTCAGCATAAGAACCGCGCCACCGCGATGAAGATGCTGAAAGCCAAACTCTACGAATACGAAGAGGAGAAGCGCCGCAGCGAAGCCGACGCGATCCGCGGCGAAAAGATGGAGAACGGCTGGGGCAGCCAGATCCGCAGTTACGTGCTGCAGCCCTACCAGATGGTGAAGGACCTCCGTACCGAGGTCGAAACCAGCAACACGGCCGGCGTGCTCGACGGAGAGATCGACGAATTCATCGAAGCCTTCCTGAAAGCGAAAAAGTAAGGGAGCGCCGGGCCGGGATGAGAATCTACCGCTACTGGGTCGAAAAATACGGAGAGATCCGGATGCCGAACGGCGGCGTGCCGCAGCCGACCCGGGTGTACGGCTATTCGAACGAGTCGCCGGAAAAGGCCGGACGGCTGGCGGACCGGCTTCTCGCCGACGTGCAGAAACGGATCGACGGCGGCCGGGTCGACTGGGAGTACGACTCCAAGCCGATCCGCGAAGAGATCGTGCGGGAGCTGTCGCCGCAGAACATCGTCACGCGGAACCGGTACGGCGCAGAAGTGCTGAATTCGGAGAATCTGGTCTTCGTCGACATCGACGGTTTCCGGCCGGTGCCGCTGCTGGCCGGGCTCGGCCTTCTGCTGGCCGGCAGGCGGCGTCCGGCGCCGGAGGAGTGGGCGCTCGGCCTGATCCGGAAAGCCGCGGCGCGTCCCGAGTACGCCTCCTGCCTGATCCGGGTCTACCGGACCTGCGCCGGCTTCCGGCTGATCGTACAGGGGAAGGGCTTTACGCCGGGTTCGCCGGAAACACGGAAGCTCATGCGCCGGTTCGGCGCAGACTACCTCTATGCAACGCTCTGCGACGCCCAGAAGTGCTTCCGGGCGCGGCTGACGCCGAAGCCGTACCGCATCCGCCATCACGGCCGCAAATTCATCTGGCCGCGCCCGCCCGAACACGAAGAGGAGACGGCGGAGTGGCTCGCCGCCTACCGGCGGAAGTCCGAACCTTACGCAGTCTGCCGCTACATCGAAACCCTGAACGGAAGCGCCAACGTCAGCGATCCCGTAATCCTGTTCCACGACGAAGCAACCCGCGCCCACAGCGGCGGAAAACTGGCTTGATTTTCATGAAACAATTCTGTCGGCACGTCCGGGAAAACACCGGAGCAAACGATCTTCTGTTCGGTTTCATCACCGATACGCACTTCGAAGAGAACAGCGACCTTCGCGGCTACGGCGCGAACTCCCTCGCCCATATGCGGAACTTCGCCGCGGCAGGGCGGGAGTGCGGTGCCGCATTCCTGATCAATGCGGGCGACATGAGCAACGGCAACCGGCCGAGAAAGCAGACGCAGCGTGAAATCACGCTCTCCGCCGAAGCGATGCGCTCCGGCGGGCTGCCGGTCTGGTTCGCGCTCGGGAACCACGATGACAACACCTATTACTGCAAGGCCGAACCGGCCGATGCATCGAACGGCTTCAGCGGCGCGGAGTGGCAGGGCCTCGTCTATCCGGACGGCTTCCCGGCCGGAACCGTCGCGGCGCCCGGTGTCAGCAACTGTTTTTACGTCGACTTCCCGGCACAGAAGATCCGGCTGCTGATGCTGAACACGGTCGACCTGCCGTTTTCGCCGCGGCCGGACGGAACGCTCAAATACTACACGATCAACGACCACGGTTTTTCGAAGGCGCAACTCGAATTCGTCGCACATACGGCGCTGGACTTTTCGGAACTGCCCGGCTGGGGGCTGCTGGCGGTCAGTCATATGAGCCTCGGCTTCCTGCCGAACGGCGAAATCATGATGAAACTGCTGAATGCGTTCCGGACCGGACGGAGTTATCGCTCCTCCGCCGCGGACGTGAAGGAGTGTCCGTTCCGATTCGACCGCCATCCGTGCTTCCCGTCGCCGGCCGATCCGGCCGACCTCGTCCATACGGTCGAAGCGGACTTCACCCGGCAGGGGCCGCGCGACTTCATCGCGCACCTGTACGGACACGAACATTTCGACGAGGTCCGGACCGGGCGCGGCTTTACGGAGATCAGCTTCCTCTCCTCGCTCTGTTACCAGAACGAAACCTTCGCCCCGAAGCGCGAATTCGGGACGGAGAGCGAAGACGCCTGGAGCATGGTTTCGATCGACCGCGCAGCGCGCCGGATCAAGGTGTTCCGCCGCGGCGCGGGAGAAGATTTTTCCGCCGCCTACTGACCACCGTCCCCAACCGGAGGAGAAGGAGAAACGTGAACGGGCAGCGATTCATTTCCACTCCGGTTCCGGCCGCGCCGCAGCCCTGTTCCCCGTGGCTGCGGCTCGCCCACGATTTCCCCGTGGAGGATTCGGTTCGGCTCTTTGCGCAGCCCTGCCTCGGCGACCATGCGCTGCACTATTTCCGGGAGGGCTCCGGCAGCTATGAACTGCGCGGCGAAACCGTTCCGATCCGGCCCGGAATGCTCTTTTTCGTACGCCCCGGCGAAGGTTACCGCTTTACGCTCGACCCCGGCGTGCGGGTGCGGATGTACAACCTGCATTTCGACCTGCGGGAAAACGAACGGTCGTACCGTCCCTTTCCGGTGCCTCCCGAAGCGTGCCGCAATCAGGAGAAGTACCCCGAAACACTGCCGCCGTACCAGCAGCTCGCCAACCGTCCGGCCTACGAGCAGTGCTTCCTGCGGCTGCTCGATGCGGCTTCACGAATCGGCGTCGAAGCCGAACTCGAACGGAAGTCGGAACTGCTGAAGCTCTTCGCCGTCCTGCACCGCAACCTGTCTCTGTCGCCGGGGCGGGCGACCGGCGAATTCCACCGCCGGGCGGTCGAAGCTGCCATCGCAGAGCTGTCGAAACATCTGTCCGGAAATCTCCGCATCAGCGAACTCGCTTCGCGGGTCGGCGTCAGCCGCGCCCTGCTCTGCCGCATCTTCCGCGAAGCGACCGGGGAGAGCATTCAGCGCTATTTCGTCGAGCGGAAGCTTCAGGCGGCGAAATCCGACCTGCTTTACTCCCGGCTCGAAATCAAGGAGATCGCCGCGAAATACGGCTTTGCGGATGTTCCCCACTTCACACGCCGCTTCCGCCAGATCACAGGAACGACGCCGGGCCAGATTCGCAAAAAATAGACGAACAGACAAGAATCTGGCATTTTCGCCAAAGAAATTTCCAGGTTGCCGCGGTATTCTATCATTGCACACAAAACCATGGAGGTTGCAATGAATCCGCGTCAACAGCTTCTTCTCCGGAAAATCAAAGAGAGAAACGGCTCCTTCCCGTCCGCGCCCAATCCGATGCTCCGCGACGCGGCACGCTTTCTCGCCTTCACGCCGGAGCGTTCGCTCAGCCAGATTCGCGCCATGACCATATACGAATCGGCAAAACTTATGCCGCTCGCCTTCGACCCGGATTCCCTACTGGCGGGCGAGCACTTCAACCACTTCTTCGGAGACGACCGGGACGGCGGCGACGAGGAGAAGCAGCGGCAACTGGATGAACTCGGCGACTTCCGGCTCGCGGAGCTCCGCGAAATCGCCCGGCAACTGCGAAGCTGCCGTTCCGCCGTCTCCCCCGGCGAAAGCACACCGGGAAGCCGGACCGGCATGGCCGGCGGCTGGCCCGCCCTCCCCGCCGGAACCGGCGGAGCAGCGCCGGTCTTCACCGCAGTCGGCTGGGTCGAAAACCACTCGGTCCGCGACTACGGCTTCCTGCTCAAGCATGGTTTCGGCGGGCTCCGGCGCCTGGCCGAACGGCAGCTCGAACGTTTTCCGCTCCACAGTTGCGACTATGTCCGCCGCGAGAACTTCCTGCGTGCCGCCCTGGCGGTCTGCGACGCGGGACTCCTGTTCGGACGCCGCCACGCCGAGCTTGCCCGCCAGGCCGGAGCTGCCGAAACCGCCCGGAACTGCCTCGCGGTCGAAACCGGCGCAAAAAGCTTTCCGCAGGCGGTCCAGCTGCTCTGGCTCGGCCACCTGATCGCCTGCGCGGACGACGGCATCAACGCGAACTCGATCGGGCGGCTCGACCGGCTGCTCCAGCCCTATTACGAACATGACCGGGCGCAAAACCTCATCACGCGGGAGGAGGCGGTCGGCTGGATGATCGAACTCGCCGTCAGGCTCTACCTGCCCTACGACGTACAGGCGATCACGCTCGGCGGAGTCGATGCAGACGGGAAGCCGGCGCTCTGCGAAATGAGCCGGATCATCCTCGAAGCGACCGAACGGTTCGGGGAAATCCGCGACCTGTCGGTCCGGATCACCTCACAAACGCCGGACGATTTTCTCATGCAGTGTGCGAAACTCGTGCTGAAGGGCGGCGGCATCCCGTTCTTCTTCAACGACGACTGCTTTATCCCGGCGCTTGCGAACCGCGGCGTCGCGCCGGAGGACGCCCGCAATTACGCGCCGATCGGCTGCGTCGAACTGACCATTCCGGGCAAAGCGAACAGCCATGCGGTTTCTGGTTGGTTCAACCTGCTCCGCGTTCTCGAACTGACCCTCTTCGGAGGCTGCGATCCCCGGACCGGGGAACGGCTGCTGCCGGAGTCGCCGGACCTGGCCGGCATCGGCTCCTGGGACGAGCTGATGCGCAGGCTTGAACAAAACATCGAATATATGGCGTCACGCATGGTCTACCACTGCCGGCGCGAGGAGCGGAACCAGCGCCTCTTCGGCTCGCTGCCGGCCTTTTCGCTGCTGACCCCGTCCTGCCTCGAACGCGGGCGCGACATCACCGACGGCGGCGCGGAATACAACTGGCACTCCATCTGCCTGCTCGGCGTGCCGGACACGGCCGACAGCCTGGCCGTCCTGAAGCGGCAGGTGTTCGAATCGCGGCAGCTTCCGGCCGAAGTCCTGCTCGATGCCCTGAAACACGATTTCTCCGGCGGTGAAGCCCTGCGCGGCCAGCTGCTGGCCGGAACGCCGAAGTACGGCAACGGCGACGACGAAACCGACCGGATCGCCGCGGAGCTGTCGCGCAGCTTCATCGCGCTCATGGACCGCTGGAGCGAAAAGGGGAACCGTCTTTTCGTGCATCTGTTCAGCTTCTACAACAACGTCTATTTCGGCGAAGCCGTCGGCGCCATGCCGGACGGGCGGCGGGCGGGGGAACCGCTCGCCTACTCGCTTTCGCCGCATCAGGGACGCGACCGGGAAGGGGTCACCATGCTGCTGCGGTCGCTCGCGAAGCAGCCGCACCGCGAAGCCGGCGGCGCATCGGCCGCGATCATCGACCTGCACCCGAGCCTGTTCGAGGGTTCAAACGGCGCCGGGCGCTTCGTCGCGCTGCTCAGAAGCGCGCTGGCCATGGGCGTCGGACAGATGCAGTGGAACGTCGTCTCGGCCGAACGGCTCGAACAGGCGAAGCGGGACCCGGAGCATTACGGCAACATCCCGGTCCGGGTCGCGGGCTACTCCCAGCTGTTCAGGCTGATTCCGCCCGAGATCCAGGACCACCTGATCGCCCGCACCAAGCACCGCGCCTGACGGAGATCAGCCGAGCGTCAGCGTCTCGCCGGGACGGATCACGCCGTCCTTTCCGTCGCAGGTGTACCAGACGGCCGTGGCGGACGGGTTCAAAACCATGCGCCCGTCGGCGGAGGTGACGAGGCTCCGGATCGCCGTAAGGTAGCGCCAGACCTCGATATTCGTCGCGTACCAGACGTTCGGAAGATTCGCCATCATGCGGCAGAACTCTTCGATATCGCACCAGTTGTTGTCGTTGTCGAACTCGTAGGCGTGTCCCCAGATGTACAGGAGCGCGAGCGGATAACGGTCGTTCTGGCGGAAGGCGTCCCCCTTCTCGAGCATTTCGCGGTGGTGGCAGGTCGCATCCCAGGCCATGAACTCCTGCGGGATGCCGAAGCCGCCGCTGGTCCGCGTCGAACGCGAGTAGACGATCCCGCAGCTCTTCGCGATGTCGATGACTTCACTGTTCCAGGTGCCGAACGGATACGACATGCCGATGACCGGATAGCCGCAGAGCTCCTCGAGCCGCCGGCGGTCCTCGTAAATCTCGCGGGCGACTTCGGTGCGCGGCAGCCGTTCGAGGAACGGATGGCTCACGGTGTGGCACGACACCTCGTGGCCGGCGTAAAGCGTCTTCACTTCGGACGAAGCGACGCGGTTGCCGGAGTCGAGAATGCCCGAGTTGATATGGAACGTTCCCCTGATTCCGTTCGCATTGAAGAGTCCGATCAGGCGGCGGTCCTGCACGACGCCGTCGTCATAGCTCATGGTGAGCGCCTTAAGCTTTCCCTCCGGATACAAAAAACGAATTCCCATTTCTCTGCCTTTCTGTTTGCGGAATTGCGCACTCCTTAGTATACCGTGACCCCGGCGGAATTGCAAGAGCGTTTTTCGGCCGGAATCCGGGAAATTGTCCGCTCAAACGGCGTCCCCGACTTGATTTTTATGAAAATTCGATTAAATTCAGATGAACAATAATTAATTTTCAGGCGGGATCAGAAAGGGATCGCATGATTCGAGAGTCAGGCAACCTCAATCCCGGGCAGTTGAAACGCCGGGCTCTCTCCGAAATGCACATCCGTTTCGGTTCGAGCTGGTTTCACTCGGAGCCCGGATTTCAGGCGGTGAAAAAAGCGTTTTTCGAGGCACCGGAGCTGTTCGCCGGCGGCGAGGTGATCTGGAAAACCCGCAACAAAGCGGTCCGCAAAGTTACGCTCCCGGCCGAATACGGCGGCATCACGCTGGCTTTCAAGGACTACGCCGGCATCAAGCCGCTGCGCTATGCGCTGCGCTGTTCGAAAACCGCGCTCGAAGCGGCGAACTACCGGGCCTTCACCGCGCTCGGCATCCCGATGGCAACGCTGCTTTTCGCAGGAGATGACCGAAGGAATTTCCGCCTGAACCGTTCGTTTCTCGCCACCCGATTCGCGGAGGGCTACGTCGACGGACGGGAGTTCCTGCCCGGCGGCAGCCTGCGCGGAACGCCCGAACAGAAGGAGTTCATCGACCGGAATCTGGTCTACGTCGCGGGGCTCCATTCGATTCACTGCTTCCACAAGGCGGTCCGGGTGTTCAACTTCCTCTGGAAACCGCTCGGGGACGGAAAAATCGACATCGTCTGGATCGACGTCGCCAGCTGCCGTTTTCTGTCGGTTCCGGGCTGTGTGTTCAGGAAATATATGGTGAAAGACCTCGCTATGTTCTTCCGCGATCTCGAACTCCCCGACGAGGAGTTGCGCAATGCGCTCGAAAACTACCGGAAACACAACCCGAACTGTGCGCTCTCCGGCAACGGGCTCTTCGAAGCGGTCCGGGCCGAAGCGGCCCGGCCGCGCTGAAATCCGCATACGCAGCACCGTTTACAGCTCCAGCTGCATCCCGTCACAGGCGATGACCAGACGGCCCCGAAACGGTTCACCAGCTCCGGATGGGGCGGAACCGCGGCATGGGAGAAGTGAAGGCCGATCCGGCAGACGGAAGAACCTGTCGCCCTTCCCCGGTGCGGAACAGCCGGCCGCCCGACTTCGTTACGCAGTGATGACCTGAATGAAGATGGTCGCCATGATGACCGGCGCGACGTAACGGACGAGGAGCCCCCAGAGCGTCAGGACGGTCAGACCGGAATTGGCGGAGTCCATATACCGCGGCTCGCCGCGGAAACCGGAGAGCAGCGTGATGAGGTTCTCGTCCGCAAACCCGTGCGTTCCCTCGCGAAGCTCGCGGCCCGCCTTGCGCGCGCCCCAGATCCAGCCGACGAAAATCACGGTCAGCAGCCCGAGCAGCGGCAGCATCCAGTTGGAGGTCAGCTTGTCGAGCAGGTCGAACCAGGAGCCGGTCCGGACGTTGAACACGTTCCGGACGAACCGGTCCACGCCGGGCAGATTGTCCCAGTGGTTCGTGCTGTAACAGGTCAGGAACCCGAGCAGCGTGATGCCGGCATAGGTGCAGAGCACGGTCGGCACGCGCCGGAACTTGAACTGGTCCATCAGGAAAGTCACGCCGCTTTCGAGCAGCGCCGCCGCGCTGGTCAGTGCCGCAATGGTCATCATGAGGAAGAAGAGTCCGGCCCAGACCCAGCCCATGCCGCCCGGAATCCGGTAGAAAGTGGCCGGCAGCACGTTGAAAATCAGCCCCGGCCCGGCATCCGGTGCGAGCTGCATGGCGAAGACGGCCGGAAAAATCGCGAGCCCTCCGAGCAGCGCGGCCGCAGTGTCGAGCGCGACGACCCAGACCGCCGTGGAGAAGATGTTCTCATCCTTGCGCAGATAGCTGCCGTAGGTGATGGTGATGCCCATGGCCAGGCTCAGCGAGTAGAAAGCGTGGCCGAGCGCTTCCAGGACACCCGCCGTACTGAGTTTCGAGAAATCCGGATTCAGGAAGAAGCGGATGCCCTCCCGCGCGCCGGGCAACGTCACGCCGCGCACGATCACGGCAAGCAGCAGGAAGAGCAGAAGCGGCATAAGCACCTTCGAACAGCGTTCGATCCCCTTCCGGATGCCGAAGATGATCATGCCGGCAGTCATGGTCATGAAGATGACCAGTTCAAGAGCGATGCGGCCCGGCTCCGTATCCTGGTAATTGCGGAACACCTCCGCCGCCTCGGAAACCTGCGTGAAATGGAGTCCGCCGGAAAAGGAACGATAGACGTAATCGACGATCCAGGCGCCGACCACCGCGTAATACGACAGAATGATCATCGCCGTGATGAGCGACAGCAGCCCGACCGCCGCGAAACCGAGCCACAGGAAAAGCAGCGCGGCGCCGAAGAGAACCGCCGCGAAGCCGTAATGTCCCGCCCCCGCCAGCGACAGCGACCCGAGCAGCAGCAGGACCGCAATGGCGTCCGCCATCCGGGAACGCTTGACCTGAAGGGCTTTGAACGCCCCGTACGGATTGCGCCCGGTCTTGCGCCCGATCGCAATCTCACAGAGCATCAGCGGCAGCCCGAAGAGCAGGATGCAGCCGAGATAAACCAGCACGAACGCGCCTCCCCCGTTCATGCCCGTGATATACGGAAACTTCCAGATGTTGCCGAGTCCGATGGCGGACCCGGCGGCGGCGAGAACGAAACCGAGTTTGCCGCTCCAACTTTCGCGCGTCTCCGTATCCATTGCGTCGCTTTCCTGAGTTATGGGTTCAACAATAAAAATCCCGATACTATACCACCGGCGGCGGCGCTTTTCAATTTTCTCCGAATCTTTTTTGCAGATAGTTCCGCCGCGGTGTATAGTAAGCGGACAGTCAACTCAGGAGGAGGACTCTGATATGGAAATGGATGCTCTGAAGGCTCTGCTCAACAACGACGACCGGTTCTGCCGCTACAACGGCATGCGGATCGACGTCCTGCGCCTCGGATATGCGGAGGCGGTGATGGACATCACCGAAAATTCCCTGAACGGCCTCGGCATTGCGCAGGGAGGCTCGATCTTCACCCTCGCCGACCTCGCGTTTGCCGGGGCGGCTAATTCGCACGGCTTCCGTACCGTCGGTTTGAATTCGAACATCAACTTCATCCGTCCCGGCGTGGGCAGGCAACTGCGCGCCAAGGCGACGGAGGTCAGCCGCGGCCGCCGCACCTGCGTCTACCGCGTCGAGGTCTTCAATGATGACGGCAAAATCGTCGCCCACGGCAGCTCAACCGGCTTCATCACCGAAGAAAAATTTTAAGAATCTGCCGACGAATCAACCGAACACGCCGCAGGAACCGGAAAGGGCACCCGCCCTCTGTCCCCGGGCACAGGGCGCCGGACCGGCCTGACGCTGTCCGCCCGGCACGGATAAGAGGCCGGGCGGAAATCAGACAGTTCGTGCCGCGTCGCCGCGCTTCACCAGAAGATGTGGAGCGGACGGGGCAGCCGCAGCACACACCCGTTCGGCGTCAGCCTGCCGCGGCCGTCGCAGTCGAAGAAAAACACGGTATCGGAAAATTCGTTCGCCGCGCCGAACCACCGGCAGCCGGGCAGGAAGTTGATGTCGCGCGGACTCGAGCCGCCCGAAAGCACCAGATCGAACGGCTTCATGCCGCCCTTTCCGTCGAGCTCGTAAACCGCAATCGAATCGTAGCCGCGGTTCGAAACGAAGAGAAACCGCTCGTCCTGCGAAAGCCGGATGGCGGCGACCTTCGTCGCCCCTTCCTGAAAGCGCGGCAGCGTGGTGACCTTGCCGATGACCGTGAAAACCCCGTCGTCATAGGTCAGCGAAGTCACGCTGTTGCCGAGCTCATTGGCCAGATAGGCGATCCGTCCGGACCGGTCGAAGACCAGATGGCGCGGCCCGTCGCCGGGCGTCATTTTCGACACCTTCGGGTTTGCGGCGTCGATTCCCCGGCCGGGGTCGAGCCGGTACGCATACAGCGCATCGACGCCGAGGTCGATAACCACAAGATACTTCCCGTCCGGCGTCATATTCGTGAAATGGGTGTGCGGCCCCTCCTGCCGCGAGACGTTCGGCCCGCGGCCCTCGTGGCGGACCAGCTGCGTCCGTTCGACGATCCGGCCGTCCCCGTCGAGCCGGAATTCCGAAAAGTCCCCGGTCGAATAGTTCGCGCAGTACAGGAACTCCCCGGCCGGATCGGTGATGACGTAGCAGGCGGATTTCCCGCCCGAAGCCATGCTGCTCAGAAACGTGAGCGCGCCGTCCTCGCCGACCGCATACGACGCGACGCCGCCCTGCCCGTCGATGATGCAGGTCGAAAACATGAATTTACGGTCCGGCGAAAAAGCCAGATAGTTCACCCCCGGCATCGGCGTGAAGCCGACCTGTTCCGGAACGGCATTCTCCCGCATCCGGTAACGGTAGATTCCGCCTTCCGGCTTCTCCGACATTGCTGCGATATAAAACTGCGGCGTCATTTCGGTACTCCTTCCCCGTTTCAAGCCCGGACAAAGAGAACGGCGGGAACGGGAAACCGGCCGGCGCCGCCTCTCTGCCGCATACCTTACTGTTCGAGAACCACCCGGCGGAAATTCTTTTTGCCGGCCCGCAGAACGAACGAACCGTCCGCAAAATTCTCCCGCGTGATCTTCGCATTCACATCGGTCACCTTCACATCGTCAATGCTGACCGCACCGCCCTGAATCAGACGGCGGCCGTCGCTGTTGGTCTTGCACAGCCCCGCCAGCACCAGAAGCTTCGGGATCGAAAGCCCGGCCGGGTCGTCGAGCTCCGCCGCCGTCACCACCGCGGTCGGCAGCTCGGCCTGCACCGAACTGCGGTCGACCTTCGCAATGCCGCTCGTCGTCTGAACTCTGCATTCGGGGTCCGCGAAACCGAAGCGGGTGCCGGCGGTCACAAACGCCTCGCGCGCCGCCTCTTCGCCGTGGGCGAGGCAGGTCGCCTCATACGCGAGAATCTCCTTCGCGCGATTGATGTTGCCGGCCGGATCGCAGATCCGCCTGATCTCGTCGACCGGAAGCGGGCTGAAGTAAAGCATGAGCTTCTCGACCTGCGAATCGTCGGAATTCCGCCAGAACTGGTAGTAGTCGAACACGCTCGTGCGATTCACGTCGAGCCAGACGTTGTTTCCGCCGGCGGTCTTGCCGAACTTCTCGCCGTTGCTGTCCATCAGCAGCGGAATGGTCATGCAGTGAACCTCCCGGCCGAGTTTGCGCCGGATCAGCTCCGTCCCCGCAACCATGTTGCCCCACTGGTCCTGGCCGCCCATCTCGAGCTTGCAGCCGAAATCGCGGTTCAGCACCATGAAGTCGTACGCCTGCAGAATCGAGTAGTTGAATTCGAGGAAGGTCAGCCCGTCCTCAAGGCGCGACTTGACCGATTCCTGCGCCATCATGCGGTTCACGCTGAAAATGGTTCCGACCTCGCGCAGCATATCGATATAGCCGATCTTGCAGAGCCAGTCCGCATTGTTCACGAAATGCGCTTCACCGTTCTCGGTTCTGATGAAACGCGAAAGCTGCTTCTGCAGACAGGCGACATTTTCGGCGATGGTTTCGAGCGTCATCATCGGCCGCGCTGTCTTCTTGCCGGAGGGGTCCCCGATACGGGCGGTCGCGCCGCCGACCAGCACGATCGGAATATGCCCGGCCTTCTGCATGAGGCGCATGGCCATGACCGGCAGCAGATGACCGACATGAAGACTGTTCCCGGTCGGATCGAACCCCACATAGAACTTGACCCGCTCGGTGCTCAGAAGTTTCTCGATCGCTTCTTCGTCGGTCTGCTGGTAGCAGAAACCGCGTGCCTTCAGTTCCTGAAAAATGTTCATCGTATCCATCTATTTCCGTTAAACGTTGCCCCGACGCCGGACGGGGATAAGGACTTTACTATAATCCATTCTCGCCAAAGTGCAACAGCCGGGGGGCAAGAAAGGCGGGAAAAAGCCTCCTCTCCGCCCGCCGCCCGTCAATGGCCGATCGTGTGCGCCGGGCGCGGAATGCGCCGGCAGGCGATATGATGCACCGGCTTGCCTTCGTCATTCCATCGCTGCTCGAAATCGCTCCGGATTCCGGCCAGATCGGCGATCGCCTCCGGCGCTTCGACGAAAAGCCCCGAAGAGGCCAGGACGCCGCGCACGGCCGTGTAATACGGTTCGTCATCGCTCGAAAAGTGAAAAATCCCGTCCTTTTTCAACACCCTATGCAGCTGCGAAACAAAATCGCTGGTCAGCAGCCGGTGGCCGCTGTGCCGCCCCTTCGGCCACGGGTCCGGGCAGAGCAGATGCAGCCGGTCGACCGATTCATCCGGCAGCATGAAAGCAACCAGATGGCGCGCCTCGGTCCGCAATATGGTCATGTTTCCGATTCCCATGCGGCGGCAGCGCTTCACAAGCTTGCGCAGCCGCCCGACCATGACGTCGGCCGCCAGAATCTTCCGCTCCGGATAACGCTTCGCAAGTTCGGCCGTGTAGGAGCCGACTCCGCAGCCGAGGTCGAGTTCGACAACCGCCGCGGCGGCGAGCTCCTCCGCCGGATACAGCTCCCAGGTTCCGGTGAAAAAGCGGATCTCCGCATCTTCGGGGTGGTTTCCGATCCGGTCAGATGGCATCACGGTTCTTCGCCCATTCACGGATTTCATTTTCAAACTTCGGGAATTCAAGCCCCATCATGGTCTCGGCGAACTTCCTGAAATAGAGCGTCATCGCCTCGCGGAACACAATGAGGTTCTGCACGCGCTCGGCAAAGATCTCATCCTCGTTGGTCAACGCATCGCCTTCCGGCAGCTTGAACGAGCCGAACGCGAACTGGTCCGCATCAAAGGTGCCGCTCCAGACCTGCTTCTCGCGGGTCAGGCTCAGCTTCGCCTTCTTGAGCTTCTTGCCGACCGCAACCGCGGCCTTCGCCTCGGCGCTGCGGAGCGGGGAGTCGCCCTTCTTGACCGTGGTTTCGCCGGCACCCTTCGCCTCGCCCTCGTCCGCAAAGGTCAACGGTCCTTCGATCAGGATGTCGAATTCGCCGTACTGCGGATGCTGGAGCTTGCCGATCGTCTCGCTGTAAAACCAGAGCCACATCAGGAAGTCGCGGCCGATCGCCGGCTCCGCGCCGCTCCCGGGCAGATTCGCGATATTCAGTACGGGGAAAGTCGCCTCGGTGATCTGGAACGCCCGTTCCAGCATGAGCCCCGGCGTCAGTTGCAGAGGCTCGAGCTTCGTCGCCTGAAAAAAGTTGTCGATGAAAAGATCGATCTGGGTCCGGCTCGTGGCGCCGACGAAAAGCAGTTTCTCATTCGGATCGAGCACCATCGGAATCCCGGAAAGCGCCGGCGGCATCTTCTGGATATGCTTCTCAAGCGCCTCCTCACGGATCTGCTTCTTCATTTTGGCAGACACATATTCGAGCTCGTTGGCCCTCATGTAGGCCTGTTCCTCGCGCTTGCAGATCGCGTTCAGCAGCGCCCCCGGCATCTTGCGGACCGCCTGGCGCAGCGTCAGGAAGTAGCAGCCGCCGAGCTGCGCCGACGCTTCGTCGATCGTCGTATCGAGCAGGTGATGACCGGTCACCCAGCCGAACTGCGGCTCCGAATCGACCGAATCAAGCGGACCGGCCTTTTTCGCGGCGAACAGCCCGAGCAGATCCTCCGGCAGCTCCCCGCTGAGTTCAAACATTGAAAAAGTCACACTACCGCGTTCAAATGGCATAAATCCGTATCCTTTCAGCGCCGCACCGGCGCACTGTATTCGTTACTGCCGCACGTGCGGCTGCATCCTGTAATAATTTCCGCCGAGTTCGAAGGTTGCGAACTCCGCCGCCTTGCGCGGATCGAAGAATCCGGCGACGAAAAGATCGAGGTAGGCAGCCTTGCGGGCCAGGTCGATCCGGCCCGAAAGGCCGCCGTCCTTCAACGGCAGCACCCAGGCGAAAAATCCGGCCTCGGACGGGTTCACCCGCCACTCGCCGCGCGGCTCGAGCCCGAGCTTCTCCGCAAAATCAAGCGCGAATTTCCGCAGCGCCTCCGAACTGCCGATCCACGGCGCCCGGCATTCGTAGATGTCGATCGACGCCGACAGCGCATGCGCCCGGCTCGACAGGAACCGCTCCTCCCACGACAGCGAGAAACGGCAGTTCCGCCCCTCGATGACCGGAACGAGCCGCTCGACGCCGTTATTCCCGACGATGCCGCGGTTCATGACGCTCGAGACGATCCACTGCGCGGATTTGATCCCTTTCGCAATGACGTCGATCGCCACCTCGAAATCGACCTTGTCGCCGCAGGTGAACAGATCCACCGCGGCGTAATCGTGCTCCGGCCAGGCGTGAACCGCGAAATGCGATTCCGAAATCACCACGACCCCGCTGACTCCCTGCGGCTCGAACTCGTGAAAGTTCGCGTCGATCACCGTCGCGCCGGACTTCTCCGCCGCACGCAGGAAAACCGTCTTGACCAGCTCCGCATCGGCCAGCGCCTTCGGATCGCAATCGTAAAACTCAACCGTCATGTGACGTCCCAGGGCGAAACCGCCCTCGCAGCACGTCCCCGGACACCGCTCCTCTATCGATGTGTTGTCAGCCATTTCCTCTCACACCCTCCGGCGGTCAACGCTGGACCAGTTTGGGATCAAGCTGGCACTGGGTCATGAACTCCTCTTCGAAAACACCGATGGAGAGCTCGCGCTTCATATTGCCCAGGCTCGAACGCAGCTGCTCCTTCTTCGACTCGAAATCCTTCATGTCGGCCGGCGTGCGCTTCAGCAGGATCGCAAGCTGCGGGCCGCCTTCGGCCGGAAGCACCTTCGACACCTCGTCCACATTCAGCCGCATCGCGGCGCCGGCGGACGGAAAAAGCTCCATCGGCGGAAACTCCCCGGCCGGGGAGAAACGAAACTCCCTGATCGTGCAGCCCTTGAGCTCATTGAACGCCTTCAGACGGGCAGTGCCGTCCTCGATCGCGGCGAGCGATTCCTCAGCCTTCGCGGCCGCCTCAGTCGCAAGCCGGGTCGCTTCGGCATTGCGGTAATCGGCGGCAACCTGCGCGGAAACCTCGTTGAACGTCGCCGCCTTCTCCGGAATCCGCTCCCGGGCCAGACCGACGAACACGCTCTCACCGGCCGCCACCGGGTTGGTCACCCAGTGGTTATCGAACGCGGCGATCAGATTCTGCAGCAGCTCGGGGGAGCTGATCTTGCCGATTGCCGGCGCATTGAAGTCGACGAGACCGGTATCGACCACCTCGGCTTTCTCCTTCGCGGCGAGCTTCCGGAACACCTCGGCCCGGCCGTCGCCGGCTTCGCTGACCGCATCGTACGCGGCCGCTGCAAACTCATACGCATGCCGCATCGCAAGATCGCGGCAGGCGGCCTTGATGAACTCGGCTTTCGCCTCCTTTTTGCAGGCCTCGAACTCCGGCATCTTGCCGTCCTTGGCGAGCTTCACGAAAAGCTGCGGGCGGGTATCGAAAAATTTCTTCACTTCGGCATCGGTCGCCTTCGCCTCGGCCTCTTTCAGATAGCGCGCATTCGGGAACTCCACCAGAAACGCGGCGACCTTGCCGGAGATCCGGTAGTTCCCGGCGTGCTCGTCGAAATAGGCCTTCATCGCGGCCGGATCGTTCTTCACATCCTTCAGGTAAGCGTCAGTGCTGAAAATTGCCGTTTTCACGTCGTACTTGACGTTGTCGCGGCGGTAGAACGCCTCAAGCTCGCCGTCTGTGACCACCCGGTTATAGCCGAGCTGGTTCTGCAGCTTCGCCGACAGGAGAACGCCGCGAAGCGCCTCGACGAACAGCTCATCACTGCCGCCGGCACGGACCAGATTTTCCTTGAACTCCTTGTAACGCGCCGGGCTGTACTGTCCGTTTTCCTGGAAAACCGGGAATTTCTTCACGAAATCGATCACCTCCGCATCGCCGACGGCCAGTCCCTGCCGCCGCGCCGCGACCTCCAGACAATAGCGCTGGAACGCCTCGGAGTAATCCATATCCCGGCCCATGCTCATTCCGGCCCGCGCCAGAACATCGTTTTCGCGCCTGATCTGTTCGAGATCCCCGAGGGTGACCTTCTCTCCGAACGCCGTACCCACCGTCATGCCGCTGCCCGAACCGAAGCCGTCACAGCCGAACTGGCCGGGCGTCAGGAACCCCATGAACGAAATGATGATCACAATCGTAAATCCGCCGAACAGCCAGCGGCTGTGCTTGTGAAACATGGTGTTGAGCTTTTTGATAATCATCTTCGGGGCCATCCTTCTCTTGGTTTAAAATGAACGAATTTATTCCGTGATTTTTATTTTCATCTGAGCCGGGCGGATCTCCTTCACATCCAGCCCGTCGCCCTTCAGGAAACAACCTGCCGAGACCTCGTAGATCCCCGGCTTGTCGATATGCGAAATGTCGAGATAGGGGCGAACCTCGCCCGGAAGCAGCGTCGAAACCGACCCGGCCAGGCCGCGCACGGTGACTTCAACCCGCGACGGCCCCGGAAATTCGGTCTTGAACGGCTTGCCGCCCGGCTGGGTCAGCAACACAACCGGCAGCGACTGGAACGTCCGCTGCTCGTAATTCCGGCTGATGTCGATCTGGCAGGTGACCTTCTCCGGAGAGATGGAGGTCCCGGCCGGCGGTTCGAGCGTCGCAACATACTCGAATCCCTCCGTCACCGCTTCCGAAAGCGGAACCGGGCGGGTCGACACCGATTTCAGGTCGCGGATCAGCTGCTCCGGCCCGGTCACCCGGACCGTCGACGGAATGCAGCTGGCCAGCGAACTCTTGTAATCGTTCGAAAGCCGGTTCGAAAACGTGACCCGCACCGGGACGTCGCGCGTCATGCGCTGCTGCAGATTCAGCGTGATCTCCCGCGGGTCGGCCTGAATGACCCGGACGCCGAGCGGAGAGTCGAACTCCTCCGGCTTCAGCGTCAGGATATACGGCTTGCCCGGAATATAGCGGTTATAGTCGACCTGCGCGCGCCCGCGCAACGCGGAAGGCGACACCCCGGAATTGCGGGTGCTCTTGACTTCGAGCGTCACAAAATGCGGCTTCGGGTCCACATCCATCAGCTCCGGCGGCAGAATGATGTCGACCGGCACATTGTCGACCTTCTGCGGCGCCCGGATCTCGTTGTAAACGTAAAAATAGAGCAGCAGCGCAAAAAAGAGCGCGATGAGCTTCCGCCAGAAATCGCGGCGGACGAGCATGTAAAGCCAGTTGAAAACGGAACGGCGGCGGCGTTTGTCCATCACGCACCTCCCTTGCCGGGGGTCTTGTCCCGCCGGTCGGCCTGTTCCTCGAGCATCTGGACGGTTTCGGCCAGATCCGTGTCGTCCTGTTCGAGAATGATGAGCTTTTCGAGATAATTCGCCAGTTCTTCGCCGGTCAGGTCGCGGTGAAGAACGCCGCGGCAGGCGACGCTGATCGCGCCGGTCTCCTCCGACACCACCACGGTGACGGCGTCGGTCTCCTCCGACACCCCCAGCGAGGCGCGGTGGCGCGTGCCGAGCCGGATCGAGATATTCTCCGCCCGCGTCAGCGGCAGAATCGCCCGCGCGGCGACGATCCGGTCGTCACGGATGATGACCGCCCCGTCGTGCAGCGGCGAATTCGGGTAAAAGATCGACTCGAGCACCATCGCATTGACCTTGATATCGAGCCGGACCGAGTCGTCCACCAGATTCTGCAGCCCGATCCGCCGCTCGATCACCATCAGCGCGCCGCATTTCCGGCGCGACATGTTGACTGCGGCATTCACGATTTCGGTGATGATCTCACGCCGCCGCTTGCCCTGAAAGAAGCTGAAACTGCCGAGCTGCGCGAACGCCCGGCGCAGCTCGGGCTGGAAGATGATGACGACCGCCGCGCCGAGCGTCCCCCAGATGCCGGTCAGCAGCCAGTTCAGCACGTCGAGATTCAGCTTCTTCGACAGCAGCGTCAGCACCAGCAGCAGAATCGTGATTCCGGCCAGCACCGACGCGCCGCGCGCACCGCGCAGATAATGCAGCGTCTTGTAGATCACCACCGTCAGGATGAAGATCTCAAGAAACATTTTAAGGTAATCGATGATTACCGCATTCGGCACTGAAACGAGCGTATCCAGCATGATACCCGTCTTCACCTCTTATAACGATATCGCATCTCCGTTCAACGGAGCTTATCCCAGACACTCAAAGCGTCGCTCACCTGCCGGACATCGTGCACCCGCAGGATTTCGACCTCGCGGTCCGCCAGGTAGAGCGCCGCGGCCACGGTTCCGCCGAGCCGCTGCATCGGGTCCGGCTGCTCGAGGAAATTCCCGAGAAACGATTTGCGGGACATGCCGGCAACCACGGGGCCGAGCTGGTGCAGCTCGTCGATCCGGCGCAGGATCTCCCAATCCTGCTCCGGCGTCTTCGCAAATCCGAAGTCGGGATCGACATAGATCTTCTCATCGGCCACGCCGGCGGCCAGCGCCTTCGCTTTCGCCCCGGCCAGCTCCGCGACGACTGCCGCAACCGGATCGTCGCCGTAGTCGTGGAACTCGGAATTCCTCATATTCTGCGGCGTTCCGCGCGAATGCGCGATGATCAGCGCCGCATCGGACGCCGCGACCACGTCCGCCATATCCGGCGAAAAACGCAGCATCGAAACGTCGTTGATCATGTCGACGCCGCAATCCAGCGCCGCCCGGGCGACCCCGGCCTTGCGCGTATCGACCGACAGAATCGCCGACGGGCGCAGCTTCCGGAGCTCGCGGAGCACCGGAACAACCCGCAGCGACTCCTCGTCCGCCGGAATCACCGCCGCGCCGGGGCGGGTCGATTCCCCGCCGATGTCGAGCAGGTCGGCCCCCTCGTCCAGAAGGGCCAGCGCCCGGTCCACCGCCGTCGCCGGCGAAGAAGCGCCTCCCTCGCTGAACGAATCGCCGGTCACATTGACGATTCCCATCAGCAGCGGACGCGTACGTTCATGCATAATTTCATCGAGACGGGGCATTACTCCTCGCTTTCTCCCGGCTGCTCCGGAACGTCTTCGCCCGGAACTGCCGGTTCTTCCGGCATCGCTGCCGCTTCCGCCAACACATTGTCGGCCTTGTTTTCGATTTCGCCGTCAACCGTGACGGCCGTCTTTTCGATTTCAACCTTGACCAGTTTCGCGACGCCGGTGATCCGGTCGCCGTTATTGAGGTTCATGATCCGGACCCCCTTCGACGCACGGCCGACCGTGCGGATCTCGCTGGCCGGAATGCGGACGAGCTGTCCGCGCTCGGTGGTCAGCAGAATCTCGTCGTCGTCGGTCACCTGCACGACGGCAAGCACATGCTCGCCTTCGCGCAGCTTGATGTTCACGACCCCCTTCGCTCCGCGGTTCGTCTTGCGGTAGGTGCTGACGAACGAGCGCTTGCCCATGCCGCCGTCGGTGACGACCAGCACCTCGGGACCGCTGCCGAAGACCGGACCTTCCTCGTCCGTCTCGACTTCGACCTCGACTTCCGTTTCGGTTTCGCCTTCCTCGCCGGTCATTTCGGCTTCGGTGTAGACGTGCTCGCGGATGACCTCCATGCTGACCACGGAGTCGCCGTCGATCTTGAAGCGCATGCCGGTCACACCGCGGGCCGTGCGGCCCATCGGGCGGATCTGCTCGTCGTCCTGGTCGAAGAGGCACGCCATGCCGAGCCGGGTAGAGAGCAGAATCTCGTTGCCGTTCTCGCTGATGCCGGCGCCGATCAGGTCGTCGTCCTCTTCGATGACGAGCGCGCGCAGCCCCACGCGGCGCAGGTTCTTGAACAGCGCAAGCTCGCTCTTCTTGATGTAGCCCCTGCGCGAGGCCATGACGATGTATTTGTTCGGGTCGTCGAACTCGTCCGGAGAGACGGTCAGCATCGCGCAGATCTTCTCGCCGGGCTCGACCTTGATCATGTTCACGATCGCCTTGCCCTTGCCGGTCCGCGAACCCTCCGGAATCTCATAGACGTTCAGCCAGTACATGAAGCCGCGGTCCGTGAAGAAGAAGATCAGATCGTGGCTGTCCGCATTGAACAGGTGCTCGACGTAATCCTCCTCCTTGGTCTCCATGCCGATGATGCCCTTGCCGCCGCGGTGCTGCGTGCGGTAGGTGTCGCTCGGAACCCGCTTGATATAGCCGGTATTCGACACGGTGATCACGCAGCTGTGGCGCGGAATCAGGTCCGCGATGTTCAGGTCGGAGTCGTCGACCGTGATTTCGGAACGGCGCGGGTCGCTGTACTTGTTCTTGATCTCGATCAGCTCCTCGCGGATCACGCCGAGCCGCATGTCGCGGCTGGCCACGAGCTTGCGCAGATAATCGATCTTGACCTGAAGCTCGTCGAACTCGGCCTGAACCACTTCGACGGCCAGACCGGTCAGCTGGTGCAGCCGCATGTCGAGGATCGCGTCGGCCTGAATCTGCGTGAACGCGAAGCGGGCGATCAGGTTCGTCTGCGCCTCCTGCCGGTTGCGCGACTCACGGATGATCTGCACGACTTCGTCGATGTTCGCCAGCGCCTTCAGCAACCCTTCGAGGATGTGGGAACGCGCTTCGGCCTTGTTCAGATCGAAAATCGCGCGGCGGAGCACGACTTCGAGCCGGTGGTCGATGTAAGCCTGCAGCACCTGCGCGAGGTTCATCGTGCGAGGCCGGTTGTGGTCAACCACGAGCATCGTGCAGCCGATCACGGTTTCGAGCTGGGTCTGGCTGTAAAGCTGGTTCAGGATCACGCTGCCCATCGCGCCGCGCTTGACGCCGATCTCGATGCGGAGACCGACGCGCTTGCTCGACACGTCGGTGATCGAAGAGATGCCGGTGATGCGCTTATCCTTCACGAGTTCGGCGATCTTCTCGACGAGCTGCCCCTTGTTGATCGCGTACGGAATCTCGGTGATGATGATCTGCTCGACGCCGTCCTTCTCGATGATGTCGGCCTTCGCGCGCAGCTTTACGCTGCCGCGCCCGGTCTGGTAGAACTGGCGCATCGAATAGCGGCCGCGAATGATCGCGCCGGTCGGAAAATCCGGGCCGGGCAGGTACTCCATGAGCTCGTCGACCGTCGCCTTCGGATTGTCGAGCAGACAGACCGTCGCGTCGATGACTTCGCCGAGGTTGTGCGGCGGGATGCTGGTCGCCATGCCGACGCCGATGCCGGTCGTGCCGTTGACCAGAAGCTGCGGGAAGCTGGCCGGAAGCACCTCGGGCTCCTTTTCCGACTCGTCGAAGTTCGGGATCATGTTGACGGTGTCTTTTTCGATGTCGAAAAGCATCTCTTCGGCGAGGCGCTCCATGCGGCACTCGGTGTAGCGGCTGGCCGCCGCCGGATCGCCGTCGATATTGCCGAAATTGCCCTGCCCCTCGATGAGCGGAGCGCGCATCGAGAAATCCTGCGCGAGGCGGACCAGCGCGTCGTAAATCGCGGAATCGCCGTGCGGGTGGTATTTACCCATGACCTCGCCGACCACGCGCGCGCACTTGACGGTCGCGTGAGACTTGCCGAGGTTCAGCATTTTCATCGCGTAGAGAATGCGCCGGTTCACCGGCTTCAGGCCGTCGCGCACATCCGGGATCGCCCGCCCGACGTTGACGCTCAGCGAATACTGCAGATATGCAGTATGCATGATGTCTTCAATATTGACGGGAATGTCCCTGGTCTCGAAATCGCTCATAACTTCTTCCTGCTTCCATATATGAAATTCGTTGCAATCACGTCATCGGCATCAAATGGAGTAATATACAGCGGCACACCCGTTTTGACAAGCGTTCCGCCTTGATTTGCAAAGGAATATCTGCATTTTTTGCGCCCGCGCGCGCCTTCGCGCGGCCAAGCGGCTGGGGTACATGCGGTTACCCGGCCCGCTCCCGGAGCCTTCCGCCTTTCGGAAAGCCGCTCCTGCGCGGGCCGGCAGGTCAGGACTTCCGGCCCGCGTAAGCAGCAAGTTCGCAGTACGACAGCGGACCGCCGAAGATATCGAGCGCCGAACCGACCGTGTAGGCGATCCGCCCCTTTCCGGCCCGCTCGATCTTGCCGATGTCGCCGAAGTTCGCAATGCCGCCTGCGTAGACGCACGGAATCGGGCTCTCCGCCGCAAGCAGCGAAAGCAACTCCTCGTCGATGCCAGCCTGCTTGCCTTCAACGTCAACGGCGTGAATCAGGAACTCGCAGGCGAAATCGCCGAGAAAGGCCAGCGTATCCGCATGAATCGCGGTCGAAGTGAATTTCTGCCAGCGGTCGGTCACGATATAATATTTCCCGTCTTCGCGGCGGCGGCAGGAGAGGTCCAGCACAAGCCGCTCCCGGCCGGTGATGTCGAACAATTGCTCGAGCCGGTCGATCCGCAGTTCTCCGTCGGAGAAAATGAAACTCGTCACGATCAACTGCGAGGCGCCCGCCTCGAGCCACTCCGCCGCATTGTCGCAATTCACGCCGCCGCCGAGCTGCAGGCCGCCCGGCCAGGCCGCCAGCGCGCGCTTCGCGGCCTCGTCGTTGCCGGGGCCGAGCTTGATGACGTGCCCGCCGGTCAGGTTGTCGCTCCGGTAGAGCTCGGCGTACCAGGCGGAGTCGTGCTCCGCCACGAAATTGGTCCGGGGCGACGAACCGGAATCGGTCAGCGTGGAGCCGACGATCTGTTTGACCTGTCCGTTGTGCAGGTCGATGCAGGGGCGGAAAAGACTCATTCGACTTCAGGCTCCAGATGATGCTCGATTCCGTCCGGAACCGAGACGTTGAACTGATACGTTCCGCCCTCCCGGCGCCAGCCGACCGAGATCCGGCCGTGCGGCGTGTCGTGGAACATGCGGAACCAGTCGAGCTGCGGAACCGGGTGCGGCCGCAGCGTCACCGACGAAAATCCCGGGTGCGCCTCGTCCGGCACCAGGCCGCCGAGGTAGCGGAAGCACCAGGCGCTCACGTCGCCGAACATGATGTGGTTCCGCGACGCCTCGCCGTGCCAGTTGCCCCAGAGCGTCGTCGCCCCCTGCCGCAGCCAGTGAATCCACCCCGGATACTCCGGCTGCATGAAGAGGCGGAAAGCGGTTTCGACGAACCCGGCATCGGCCAGCGCGCGCGGAACGGCGCGGCTGCCGAGAATGCCGAAATACGGCTTGTATCCGTTGTCGCGGACGATCCGGGCCAGCCGCTCCGCCGCCGCGGCGCGTTCCCCCTCCGGCGCGATGTCGAACACGAGCGCCATGCCGAGAGCGGTCATTTCGTCGTGCGCGAAGCTGCCGCCGCCGTTGTTGTACCTCGCATTCAGCGCAGCGCGCATGCGCTCCGCCCGCGCGTCGAGCATCGCGCCTTCCCCGCGCCCGAGCCGCCGCGCGAACTTCGCGGCCAGCCGGTTGCAGTGCATGAGGTAGGCGCTCGAAGTGAATTCGACCGGGGCGATCTTCGCATTGTCGACATGGTTCCAGTCGCCGAGCCCGAACGCCACGAGGTCGCCGGAGGCGCGCGATGCGGCGTAATCGAGATAGCGCAGCATGCCGTCGAAATGCTTTTCATAGGTGCGCCCGCTGCCGGTATACCGGTAAATCAGCTCCGGAATCACGAAAAACGCCGCATCCCAGGCCGGGCCGGAACCCCAGTTGTACCCCCAGCCGCAGGCCGGGGCGATGCCGGGCAGCTGGCCGGACGGGCGCTGGCAGTCAGCCAGCGTATCGAGCCACTGCTCGAGGCTCGAAGCGGCGTCGAAGTTGCAGAGCCCGGTTTCGGCGGCAAGCTGCGTATCGCCGGTCCAGCCGTTCTTTTCGCGGTGCGGGCAGTCGAACGGAATCCCGACGAAATTGCCGCGGTAGCTCTCCTGCACGGCGCGCTGCAGCGCATTGAGTTCCGCATCCGGAGACTCGAAATTCCCGGCGTCCGCAAACGAGGTGTGGACGAACTCCGCCGTAACGGACTCCAGCTCGGGCTCCCCGTCGATCTGGCAGTATTGAAAGCCGTGGAACGTGAAACGCGGCGCCCACTCCTCAACGCCGTCGCCGCGCAGCGTGTAACGGTCGCACTGGTTCTCTCCGGAGAGCACGAATTTGCCGATATGCTCCTTGTCGACGCGCCCGTCCGGAAACAGCCGTTCGCCGTAGCGCAGTTCGACCGTGTCTCCGGCCTTGCCCCGGACGCGGATGCGGCACCAGCCGGAAAGGTTCACGCCGAAATCGGCCACCGCCCGCGTCGGAGAGAGCCGCTTCAGCGCGACCGGCCGGATGACCCGCATGACCCGGCAGGGCGGCGAAGTCTGCTCCTCGAGCACACCGCCCGGAGGCGCGAGCGGAACCGGAACCTGCCATGCCGAATCGTCGAAGCCGTTCTCCGCCCAGCCCGCCATTTCGAGCCGCGCGTCGTAATATTCGCCGTTCCGCAGGGAGTTGAAGGTGATCGGCCCGGCCGTCGTGCACCTCCAGCCGGCGGGTTCGCCGGAGACGAGCTCCGCGCCGCCGCACCGCAGATGCAGCGCGAATTTGCACCGGTCGCGCCAGGCCGCATGATCGAAATTCCAGACATCGGCGTCGACATGGTCATACCAGCCGGTGCCGAGCACGACGCCGACGGTGTTGCGCCCCGGCTTCAGGTACGCCGCGACATCGTAGACGACATAACGGGCGCGGAGATCATAATTCGTCACGATCGGATCGAGCACATGGTCGCCGACCTTCCGGCCGTTCAGGCAGACCTCGTACCAGCCGAGACCGCAGATCGCCAGCGTCGCGCCGGCGACCGTCTCCGCATCGAATTCGCAACGGAAATACGGAGCGCCGCCCTGTTCCGCCGCGCCGAGCCACTTCACCGGTTCAAAATTCATTTACATCCTCAAAGTTCCGGCCATTTCCAGCCGTCCAACGCCTGTTCCGCCTGCGAAAACGGGCGGCTGCCGAAAAAACCGCGATGCGCCGACAGCGGCGACGGATGCACGTTCTCGAACACCCGGTGGCGCGACTCGTCGATCAGCGGCCGCTTCGCTATCGCGAAATTCCCCCAGAGCAGAAAGACAACCGGCTCCGCCCGCCGGTTCAGCGAGCGGATGACCGAGTCGGTAAAACGCTCCCAGCCGAATTTCCGGTGGCTGCCGGCCTCGTGCGCGCGGACCGACAACACGCTGTTCAGCAGCAGCACACCGTTCGCCGCCCAGTTCCGCAATGATCCGGAGAGCGGAATCTCCCGCCCGAGGTCCGACGCATACTCCTTGAAGATATTGCGCAGACTCGGCGGAAACTTCACGCCCGGCGCCACCGAAAACGCCAGCCCCTCGGCCTGCCCGTCGTCATGATACGGGTCCTGCCCGAGCAGGACCACGCGGACCGCTTCGGGCGGCGTGAGGCGCAGCGCGGTGAACAGCTGCCCTTCCGGCGGAAACACCTGCAGCCCGGCCGCGCGCTCCGCGGCGACCCGTTCGAGGGTCGCGTCGAATCCGGCGGAATCGAGCTCACCGCCCAGGAATTCACGCCATGCGCGCGGCAGAGCTTCCACGGCAGCCTCCTTACAGATTCAGCATGCCGCCGGCGAGGATGATCCGGATGTCCTCCGCCGACAGGCGATGGTTGAAGACGATCTCCTTCTTTGTGCCGTCGGCCTTCGTGAGCTCTCCCCGGACCGGTTCGCCCGGCCTGAGCTGCCCGCGCAGGCTGTGGAAAACCAGCGAATCGTTCTCCCCGATCGAATCGTAGTCGGCCGGATTCGCAAAGACCAGCGGAACGATGCCGAAATTCACGAGGTTCGCGCTGTGAATCCGTTCAATCGCCAGCGCGGCGACGACCTTCACGCCGAGATACATCGGGCAGATCGCCGCATGTTCGCGGCTCGACCCCTGCCCGTAGCTGTCGCGGCCGACGATAATCCCGGCTTTTCCGGAATCGCGGACCGCCGAAGCCCGTTCGGCGAAAGTCGGCCTGCCCGCCTCGTTGAAGCACTCGAAGACGACCTTCGCATAGACCGGAATATTGCTGCGGTGCTTCAGATGGATGCCGGCCGGCATGATGTGGTCGGTCGTGATTTTGTCGCCGACCTTGATGACCACGACGCCGTCGAGCTCGTCCGGCAGCGGCTGGTTGACCGGCGGCGCGCCGATGGTGCGCTTGCGGACGATCTCGCCGGAACCGCCCGGCAGCTGAATCATATTGTCGTTGATCTCGAACACTTCGGGTTCAACCACGTTCGGGTATTCGATTCCGGCGGTGCGGGGGTCGGTGAACTCGCCGGTGAGCGCGATGGCGACGGCGGTTTCGGGGCTGACCAGGTAAGCCTGATCGCCCTTCGTGCCGGTGCGCCCGGCGAAATTCCGGTTGAAGGTGCGGACGCTGACCGTGTCGTCGGCCGGGCTCTGTCCCTGCCCGATGCACGGGCCGCAGCCGGTTTCGAGAATGCGCGCGCCGGAGGCGATGATGTCGGCCAGCATGCCGTTGCGGGCCAGCATCTCGAGCACCTGGCGGCTGCCCGGCGCGATCGAGAGCGTGACCGATTCGGAAACCCGGCGCCCCTTCAGCGTCATGGCGACCATGGCGAGATCGCGGTAACTCGAGTTCGTGCAGGAACCGATGAGGACCTGTCCGACCTTCGTGCCGGCCAGTTCGCGGACCGACTTGATGTTGTCCGGGCTGGAGGGGCAGGCCGCGAGCGGCTCGATCTCGTCGAGCCGGATCTCGATGACCTGGTCGTATTCGGCGTCCGGATCGGCAGCGAGCGGAACGAAATCCTTCTCGCGGTCCTGCGCCTTCAGGAAAACGCGGGTCGATTCGTCGGACGGAAAGAGGCTCGTCGTGACGCCGAGTTCGGCGCCCATGTTCGTGATCGTCGCGCGCTGCGGCACGGTCAGCGTCGCCACGCCGGGGCCGAAGTACTCGACGACCGAGCCGACGTTCCCCTTGGTGGTCAGGATCGACAGGAGCTTCAGGATCACATCCTTCGCGGCGCACCACGGCGAAAGCTTCCCGGTCAGCTTCACGCCGATGACCTTCGGGTACGGAATGCGGAACGGCTTGCCGGCCATCGCAAGAGCGACGTCGAGCCCGCCCGCGCCGATCGCCATCATGCCGATGCCGCCGCCGGTCGGGGTGTGGGAATCCGACCCGATCAGCGTCTTGCCCGGCACGCCGAAGCGCTCGAGGTGGACCTGGTGGCAGATGCCGTTGCCGGGAGGCGAGAAACGGACGCCCTTCGCAGCCGCGACGCTCTGCAGATACAGGTGGTCGTTGCGGTTTTCGGGGCCGTTCTGCATCATGTTATGGTCAACGTAGGAGACCGAAAGTTCGGTTTTGACGCCGGGAACATTCATGGCCTCGAGTTCGAGGTAGGCCATGGTCCCGGTCGCATCCTGAGTCAGGGTCTGGTCGATCCGGATCGCGACGGGCTTGCCGGTTTCGCGGCTGCCTTCCACAAAATGCGCTTCGATGATTTTCTGAACAACGGTCCCTCTGGCCATGGCATGAACTCCTGTGAGAAAAAATTGTAACGGGCAAAATCTCAAGTCCATAATATATCGCCGGATCGTTTTTTTCGCAAATTCCCGCCGGATTTTCCCGTAAAAAAATAAAATCGTCTGACTATAAGAATGCCGCGCGCAAATATCTCAGAACTCTTCCGGAAGAGACTGTCGGAAACAGCCGGACTCTTTTCCGTGATAAAAAGATCGGTTCCGCACTTGTTTTCCACAAAGTTTCGTGCTATAATAAACAAAACGAAACATCAACCGCTGGAGGATTGCCATGAATCTGATCACCATCCCGCCCGGACTGGAAACGGAGAGCTTCGTGCTCGAAGCGGACGCCTTGCGCCATGCGCCGGAAATCCTGCGCAAACACTGGGGTGCCGGCCCGGATGCGTGGATCGTCGCGGACGAAAACACCTGGACCGCCGCCGGAGAGAAGCTCAACGCCATTTTCGAGGAAGCCGGAATCGGGCGCTGCGCGCCGTATCTGTTCCCCGGCAGGCCGATCCTGCACGCGACGGTCGAACATGTCGACGAACTGCTGGCCGCATTCCCGGAAAACTGCGTGCCGGTCGCGGTCGGCGGCGGGACGGTCAACGATCTGGTCAAACGCGCCTCGGGGGTGAAGGGGGTCCGTTACTGCTGCGTGCCGACCGCTCCGTCCGTGGACGGTTACACCTCGTACGGCGCGGCGCTGAACGTCGACGGACTCAAAAAAACGCTGCCCTGTCCGGCGCCGCTGGCGATCGTCGCGGACACCGCCGTGCTCGACAGCGCGCCGCCCGAAATGTTCGCGGCCGGTTATGCGGACCTCATGGCGAAAATTCCGGCCGGAGCCGACTGGATCGTCGTCGACCAGCTCGGAATGGAGCCGGTCCGGCCGGATGTCTGGGAGCTGGTACAGACGCCGCTCCGCGACAATTTATCCGATCCGGCGGATGTCAGGCGCGTTTTCATGGGGCTGGCGGCGACCGGATACTCCATGCAGCTCTACCGCGACTCCCGCCCGGCCTCCGGCGCGGAGCACCTGATGAGCCACATATGGGAGATGGAGAACCTGACTTTCAACGGCGACTCCGTCTCGCACGGGTTTAAAGTTTCGGTCGGCACGGTCGCCTCGACCGCACTCTACGAAGCGCTCTTTTCGCTGACGGAGAAAGAGGCGCGCCGCTATGCGGAACCCGGACTGCCGCGCGCGGCCCGCGAAGCGGAAATCGACGCGCTGCTGATCCGCGGCTGCTACGGTGCCGAAGCGAAGGAGATCGCGCTGTCCAAATTCCTCGAAGGAGAGAAGCTGGCGGAACGGCGGGAGCTCGTCTACCGCAACTGGGATGCGCTGAAGGAACGGACGCAAAAGCAGCTCTATCCGCTCGCGGAACTCAAAGCGATGCTGAAAGCGGCGCACTGTCCGGCGTCGCCGGCGGAGATCGGGCTGGAGAGCGGTCAATACGTTCACGGCGTCGCGGCGGCTCAGCTGATCCGCAAACGCTACACGATCCTCGACCTCGTCTACGAACTCGGACTCTCGAAAGCGCTGCTGGCCGCACTGTAGAAAACAAAGCAACCGGGTTCGGGGCCGCCTGGTCCCCGCAGGGTTCCAAGGGGCGCGGAGCCCCTTTCCCGCCGCCTTTACGGATGGGCAGACCTGCCGCGCTCCGCTTTTATTTTCCGCCTCATTTCTCCGCCCGCCGGCTTGCAAATGCCCGAATGCACGGTATTTTTACTTCAATCAACCTTCAATCACGGGGATGCTGTCATGATTTCGTGCGATATCGAGAGAAAATGGAGTTCGAATTGGATTTCCGCCGGTTTCTGTCTCAACAACTGGCAGGCTCCGGCCCGGCCCGCACCGTATTTCCGCCGGGCGTTCGAATGGGACGGCCGCGGCGAAGCCGTCGTCTATCTGTGCGGACTCGGCTATTATGAACTTTACCTGAACGGCGAAAAGGTCGGCGACCATGTGCTCGATCCCGTCGTCACCCAGTACGACCGCCGCGCCCGGTATGTAAAGTACGATCTCAGCAGCCGGCTCCGGAAAGGCGCGAACACCTTCGGCGTCATTCTCGGCTCCGGCTGGTACAACCTGCTGACCTCCGAAGTCTGGCACTTCGACAAAGTGTCGTGGAACGACTATCCGAAGCTGATCCTCGAACTCGAAATCGACGGCAAAGTCGCCCTCCGCACCGACGAGAGCTGGAAATGCCTGCGCGAAGCGGGGCCGATCACGTTCACCCAGCTCCGCAACGGCGAATTCTACGATGCCCGGAAGGAGATTCCGGGCTGGTCCGAAAACAGTTTCGACGACTCGGCCTGGGAGAAGGCGAAAATCATCCCGGGTCCCGGCGGCGTCCTCACCGAACAGGTCATGCCTCCCTGCCGGGTGACACGGACTCTCAGACCGGCGCGCGAACTCAAAAGCCGTTCCGGCGGCATAATTTACGATATCGGCCAGCCGGTCGCCGGCTGGGCGCGCATCCGGGTCAGGGGGGAGCGCGGCGCCGTCGTCCGCCTCCGTTATTCGGAACTCATCAACGACGGCGAAGACGACATCGACCAGTCGAACATCAGCAGCTTCATCCTGAGCGGCGAAACCCAGACCGACCGCTACACCCTCAAGGGCGGCGATGAAGAGGTGTGGGAACCGCGCTTCGTCTACCACGGCTTCAACTTCGTCGAGGCTGCAGTTGAAGAGGGGACAGCCGAAATCGTCGCGCTTGAGGCGAGAGTCGTCAGCACCGGCTTCACATCGATCGGCTCCTTCGAATCATCGAACCGCGAACTGACCACCCTCTTCGAATACACCCGCCGCAGCTTCGTCGGGAACTTCGTCGGAATTCCGACCGACTGTCCGCACCGCGAAAAAAACGGCTGGACCGGCGACGCATCGCTCGCCTCCGAAACCGGGCTCTTCAATTTCGACCTCGCGTCGTCCTATGCGGAGTGGATTCAGACCATCGCCGACGTGCAGCGCCCGAACGGACAGCTGCCCGGCATCATTCCCTCCGGCGGCTGGGGCTTCAACTGGGGTTCCGGCCCGGTCTGGGACAGCGCATTCATCCTGATCCCCTACAACGTCTACCTCTACACCGGCGACCGATCGATCATCGAACGGAATTACGGGCAGATGCGGCAGTACATCCGTTTCCTCGAAACGCTGGCGGACAACCGCATCATTGAATTCGGCCTCGGCGACTGGTGCCATTACGACCATTCGCGGATCGTCGATACGAAGGTCACTTCGACTGCTTACAGCTATTGCGAAACGGTCACCGTCGCCAAGTGCGCCGAGCTGCTCGGCCGCGACGGCGACGCCGCCGAACTGCGGGCGCTGGCGGCCGAAATCCGCGAGGCCTTCAACAAAGCGTTCTATCACGGCGGCGGCACCTATGCGAAGGGGGAACCGACCGCGCTCGCGCTCGCGCTTGAATTCGGCCTCTGTCCGGAAAAAGAACGCTCCGCAGTCGCGGCGAAGCTGGCCGGACACATGGAAAACCGCCGCTGCCGGGCCGATTTCGGCATTGTCGGCGCAAAGTTCGTTCCGCGCGCGCTGGCCGCGAACGGCTATGCCGACACGGCCTGCCGGATTCTGACCCAGCCGGATTTCCCGGGCTGGGTCCACTGGCTCTCCCGCGGAGCGACGGGGCTGTGGGAGAACTGGGACGGGCAGGCGTCGCGCAACCACATCATGTTCGGCGATATCGCGGCGTGGATGATGCAGTATCTGGCCGGAATCGTGCCGGACGAAAAGCATCCGGGATTTTCGGAAGTCACGCTCCGGCCGCTTCCGGCCGCCGGCGTCGACAGAGTGAAGGCGTCCCACCGGGCGCCGTCCGGACAGATTTCAGTCGAATGGGAGCGGGACGGCGGCGAGTTCCGGCTGACCGCCCGGATCGGCGACGGCGTGCCGGGCCGCGTCGAGCTGCCGGACGGCAGCAGCCGGACGCTTGCGGCCGGAGAAAACCGCTTCGAATGCGGCCTGCCTTCGGGCGCAAACAAATAAAACTCCCCGATCCGGGAAGCCGGAACATCTCCGGATTCGTGGCCATCCGGCCCTGAATCCGGCTGACGGCGCCCCGCTTTCGGACAAAATGTCCGTTTTCTGTTCATTTGACGCGCGCCGGATCGGCAGTTTGTCCGCAAACCGGGTCCGGCCGCCTGCTGCTGCCCCCCTGTTTGCGCATTTCCAGCGGCGAAACCTGATTGCCGCGCCGGATGAAGCGGGAGAAGGAGCGCGTCTCGGCAAAGCCGCACCGCTTCGCAACCTCGCCGACCGGCAGACTCGTCCCCCGCAGCAGCGCGATGCCGTGCGCCATGCGGTGATCCATGATGTAGCGCCCCGGCGCGCACCCCATCTGTTCGGAAAACACCTTGGTCAGCGTCGACCGCGCCACCTTGAACTCGTCGCAGAGCATCCCGACCCCGAGCTGCGGATTCGACAGATTCGCCACGATGAACTCAACGCAGCGCTGCGTCAGCACTTCCGAACGCAGCCCGCCGGCAACCCGGCCGCCGGCATGCGCCAGCGCCTCGAGGACAAGCGCCGCCATCCGGCGGATCTGCAGCGAATCGGAGTCCCCGATGTTGCGCTCAAGCTCCGTAAAAAGCCGCTCCGGATACGCGGAACTCGGATGCTGATGCCGCGGGTAGCGGTAGGAGAGCATGACCGCCTCGGCCAGCGGCCCGTCGAAGCAGAGCCAGCGCAAATTCCAGCAGTCGCAAAGTGAACGGCATTCATGCGTCTCCCCCGGCAGATAGTAAAACACATCCCCCGGCTTGATCGGGAACGCCTGCTCGAAAAGAACCAGTTCCCCGACCCCCTCCACGCCCCAGAGCACTTCGACAAACGGATTCACGCCTCCCTTCTTCACCATCGTCTGACTGCGCAGAAGCCGCGAAATACCGGTCCCGTACGCATAGAACGGCTGCGGCACCGGCGGCAGTTCATCGATGTTGAACCGGTAATACATAGAGAGGTCCATCTGTCGCATCGCTCCTTCCCTGATCGGTCATTCCGGCAATCCGCCTTCCCGGTAATTTGATCGCCATCTCCGCAAAAATCAACCCGGGACACCATTTTTTTCGATAAATTTTTCCTGGCGATGTTGGCACTTTTTCGTACAGATTGTCTATTGCATATCGGAGCCGTTCCGGGTATAATTAATGCAGAGTTCAAAACAGCTCGCATCCGGACGGCGCCGGACGGAACGAACCCGCAAAAAAAGGAATGGAACATGAGAGACAGATATTTTACGCTGATCGAACTTCTGGTGGTTATTGCGATCATCGCCATTCTCGCTTCGATGCTTCTGCCCGCCCTGCAGCAGGCCCGGGAACGGGCGCGCACCACCTCCTGCATGTCCAACCTGAAGCAGGTGGGGCTGTTCACCATGCAGTACACCATATCCAATCACGATTACCTGCCGTCCGTACAGTATGCGAACGAAACCTGGGCGCGGCTGCTGCGCAAAAGCCAGGGCGAGACCCAGAACCTCGGCGGGACGGCCGCCGCAAGCGGCTGGTACGACGCTGCGTCCTACAACGCCTACAACCCCTATCGCTGCCCCTCCGTACCGGAAGGGAAAAGCAAAAATTACCGCAATACGCAGCTCGAAGTCTACGGCATGAACGCGTGCCTCACCGGAGCATGGAGGAATTATGCGGACTGGAACAACACAAACCCGCAGATCTTCTTCGTAAAAATCACCCGGCTCGGAAAAGTTCCGAACGCCGGCGTACTTGACTGGTGCCCGCAGGGCTCTCCTTCGAATGTCATGATTATTGCCGACAGCGCCACTAGAACTCCCGGCGACGAGCTTTGCAGCGAGCAGATTTTCTGGGTGGGAACAAACCACCAGAAAGTCATTCTCCGCCATGCCGGACGGGCGAATATCCTGTGCGGTGACGGCCACGCTTCAAGCACCGGATTCAATGATTTGCGCCCGTATGCGGTCAACAGCAGTTTGAGCATCTTCGACGCGAATAAAGCCGACCTTCCTTTCTGATCAATCAATACAGGAGAACTACCACCGATGAAACATTGGCTCTGGAGTATCATTGCGCTCTTTTCCCTGCTGACCGCCGCCGCCGGCCCGTATGTGGTCAGGGAGGGAGACGACTGGAGGAAAATCCGTTTCGACGTGACGAAGATCAGGGAGGGCTCGATTCTCGACTTCGGCAAGGCCCTGAACCACCACCGTCCCGCCGGAAAATACGGCTTTCTGAAGGTCGTCGGGGATCACTTCGAGTTTGAGAAGCTGCCCGGCGTAAAGCAGCGCTTCTTCGGCGTCAACCTGAGTGAGATCAGCAACATTCCGCCCAAAGAGGACGCCGCGCTGCTGGCGGAGTCGATCGCCCGCGCCGGCTACAACTCGGTCCGGCTGCACCACTACGACAACCTCATCGTCAGGAAGGACGGCGGCTCGACCACCGAACTCGACCCGGAAAAGATCGACCGCATGGACTACCTGATCAAACAGTTCAAGGACCGCGGCATCTATGTGACGCTCGACCTTTATTGCAGCCGGATCGTTTCGGACAGGGAACTGCCCGAAGTCTTCCATCCGGTCGGCCACTGGAATTACAAGAACGCCGTCTATCTTGTGGATTCGGCCAGAGAAAACTTTCTCGCCTTCGCGAAGAATTTCATGACCCATAAAAACCCCTATACCGGCCTGACTTACGCGGAAGACCCGGTGTTCTGCTTCATCAGCACCCTCAATGAAAATCGCGTTCTCGCAGACTGGAACCCGAAAAACCACGGCGCGCGCGGCTGGCAGTGGGAAGGCCTTTTCGTCGAATGGTGCAAAAAAGCGGGCATTCCAAAGGAAAAGCAGTCCGATCTCCGGTTCCGCCAGCGTTTCCTCCAGGATTTCCAGAAAAAACATTCCGCGAAAATGCGCGCCGCGCTCCGCGCCATCGGCATCCGCACGCCGCTGACCGATCAGAACAACGGCCCCGAACCGCTTCTGAACCTGACGCGCCTGAACAACGACTACATCGACATGCACTACTATATCGGCCATCCGGAGATCACAGGCGACAACTGGAGGCCGCCCGTCAAATGCCGGCAGGCCGGCTGGGTGGAGCTGTTTCAGGAAGAAGATGCCTATTCGAACAAACTCGGCGGATCGCGCATCTGCGGCCGCCCCTACACCCTGACCGAGCTGAAATGGTGCAAACCGCTGAAAGCACGCGGCGAAGGCGGGGCAATCTCCGGTTCCCTGGCCGGGTTTCAGGATTGGGATGCGCTCTACACCTTCCAGTGGGCATGGGGCGGCAAGGATTACATGAAGGAGTCGTGGGGCGGTTATTTCGACCTCTACGGCGACCCGATCTCCTACCTGTCGGACCGGATGATCCATCTTCTTTTCCTGCGGGGAGATGTTGCCGCCTCAAAAGTTTCCGCAACGCTCGTCATGCCGAAAGATGCGGCCGGAATCGATCCGGAAGCGAAAGCGCTGCCGCGGCTTTGCAATGCACTCATGCTGGTGGCAAAACTCGGGAATTCCACCCGGGTTCCGGCCGACGGAAGCTATTACTGGCACCTCGGCTCGAAACCGTCCGAACAGAAACTGGTCAGACAGCTTGAAGGCGCGCCGGTCGGCGGCAAAGGAGTGTTTGATCCCCGGAACTGCCACTTCATCAGCTCCACCGGAGAACTGGAACTGATCGGGAAAGAGAATCTCTTCCGGGTCGCCGCCCCCCGCAGCGAAGCGCTGGTCTTCGTCGGGACGGGCGCCGGCAAGGCAGACGTCCTCTCCGTCGAAAACCGCACGCCGTACAGCACGTTCTTCGCCTCCTCGATGGACGGGAACGAGCTGCGGAATTCCCGGAAAATCCTGTTTTTCCACCTCAACAACGCCGCCCACACCGGCATGACCTTCGGGGACGAGTCGATGGAGCTGCTGAACTCCTACGGCAACATTCCGCACCTGGTCCGCCGGGCGGCCGGAGAGGTCGCGCTCCACCTCGGCGCAGGCGGCGCTCCGAAGGTGTATGCGGTCAACCTGAAGGGAGAGCGCCTCGGTGAAGTCGCATCGACATTCGCCGACGGCCTCCTGAAGTTCACCGCCGACACGGCCGGTCTGAACGGCGAAGCCGTCCTCGTCTACGAAATCATCCGTTGACGCCGCGGCGGAAACCCGGTCACAGGCCGGCGGTCTCCGGGATGCCGGTGTCTTTGTCGAGCGCCTCGTAAGCGGCATTTCCGGCCGCCTCGCCGGTCTGGTTCATGGTCACCATGACCCGGACCGCGCCGTAGGCGCCGGTTTCGGCGTCGATCATGCGCCCGGCCGAAATCAGGTTGTCAAATCCGGCCGGAATCAGGCTGCGCAGCGGAATGTTGTAGCACTCCGGCGCCGGTCCCTCCGGCCGCCAGCGGGTCGCCTCGTTCTCCCGGTCGGGGCTGATGAACACCTCGGTTCCATCCAGATAAAGGAAGCGCGTGCCGGGCGGGTTCTGGCTGTGAACGTCGACCCGGTAGGTGCCGCGCGCAATCGTGTCGGGGAACTCCCGGCCGTAGAGGACATCGTCCGTGGTCAGCCGGTAAAGCGACCTGATATGCCGCGTATCGCGGATGCCGATCAGCGACGGCAGCGCCTCGAGCACCGGCCGCGGCAGGCCGTGCCCGGCCACGATGTCCTGAATCGCGCGGATCTGGCGGCGCCCCTCGATCTCGCCCGCGGTCAACTCGGCGGGGTCCGATAAATCCGCGTCCGGAATCTTGGTTCCGGCCAGCATGAAGGTGTTTTTCCCGGGAGTCGGACACCCCCAGATCATCCCCTCCGGCATGCGATAGCGCTCCGCCTCCGCATGGATCCACTTCCCGAGCTCGAACATCCCGACCTCCCGCTCCGGCCAGCGGCTCATCTTCGCGCAGGCGGTCGGCGGCTGAAGCGACGGATTCCGCCACATTTCCGCCCCGGCGGCGGCACAGATGTCGCCGTCGCCGGTCGCATCGACCAGATACTTCGCCTTCAGGACGCCGAGCCCGCCCTTGCCCGCAACGAGGAGTCCGGCCGGGCGGCCGTCCGCATCCCGCCAGACGTCGACCGCGCGGGTGTGCAGGAACGGCAGCACACCCGCCTCGACCACCAGTTCGTCCAGCTCGATGGCGAGCTCCTCGGTGTTCAGCCGCGCATACCAGCTCGGGTCCGGCCCGTCGGCATAATCGACCTGTCCGCGCCGGTCGAGCCGGTGCAGGATCTCGTCGGTCATGCCGGCGATGATCTGCCGGGAATAGTCCAGATTGAAAATGCTGTGCCAGTAACAGACCTGCGAAGCGGTCGCGGTTCCGCCGAACCGGTTCTGCGGCTCGACCACGGCGACGCGCGCGCCGCGCCGGGCGGCGGTGACGGCGGCAAAGACGCCGGTGCAGCTGCCGCCGGCGACGCAGATGTCGGCCTCCGCCAGAACCGGAACGGAGCGGGAAGGCAATGTCACGATATCCATCGTATGTTCTCCTGTAATCCCCGGTTTTGCGGTTCCGGGAAACGGTTGATTCAGACAACGTTTACCATATCCCGTCATTCCCGCAAATGCAAGGCGGGAGGCAGCGCAAACAGGATTTCCGCCTTCCCTTCGAACACCGGCCGCGCCGAAGCGGCGAGCGCGAAGGTCTGCCCCGGTGCAAGCGCAAGGCGCTCGCGGCCCGCCGCGACGACCGCCGTCCCGCCGAGAACGGTCCCGGCCATGAAGCAGCCGAGCTCCTCCGGGCGCGTCCAGCTGCCGTCGAGCCGGAGCTCGAGCGAACCGAAGAAGCCGGTCTCCCCGCGGTCCAGCAACTGCCGGAGAACCGTGCCGGACGACTCCGACAACACCACGGGCGTCCGCCGCACCCGCCGCAGGAGTTCCGCCTCCGGGAGCGCTTCGCAGTGAAACACGCCGAGCGCCTTCTCCGGATCGAGCCCGCCCCAGCGCGCCCGTTCATCCAGCCGGGTTCCGCCGCAATGCAGCTCCGGCTGAACGACATAATCGGTCGGCTCCATGATCTCCTGAACGAATACGCCCGAGCCGATCGCATGCGGCAGCCCGCCCGTGATCAGGTAGACCTCCCCCGGCACGACCGGGCAGCGGTGCATCATGCCGACCGTCCGTTCCATGACGCCCGCGAGCGCCTCCCGCCGGAACACCTCGTAATCAAACGACTCGTTGAACCCCATCAGCAGATACGGCTCCTCGCCGTCGATCTTCCGGCCGCTGATGACGATCCACGCCTCGGTCTTGCCGTACTCCGAACCGAACAGCCGTTTCGCCGCGGCGCGGTCCGGATGCGCCTGCACCGGCAGCCGGATCGCCGAGTCGAGCAGCTTGGTCAGGAAACCCGGCGCTTTTCCGAACCGGGCGACATGAGCGGGGCCGAGAATCTCCTCCGCCTCCTCCCCGAGCAGCCGGTCGAACGGCACACTGCCGCCGTCCGGCAGCAGAACCCGGCTCACTCCCTCGCCGGGACGGCGCGGTCCCTGCGCTTCGACCGTCGAAGCGATCCACTCCTCCGGGCAGCCGCCGTCCGCCGGAGCTTCCACTCCCTGCAGCCGGTCGATCTCCGCGCCGCCCGCATACACCCTCCCGACCCGGTTCGGGGCAAATCGAATCAATTTCATTTTCCCGCGCGCCTCCGCTTGCATTCGTTTCCAATGGCATTATATTATAATACCATAGACAGCAAACTGCAAGCCTTTCATAACGGAAAGAGAAAAAAATGAATACGGCGGATGCGATTCTGAAGGATGGACTCCGGAAGCTCGTCGACGGCAAGCGGCGGCAGCTCCGGGTGGACGGCTGGTTTTACCTGCAGGAACTCAGGATGCGCGAGCGCGAGACGATGCGGCGCGGCGGAACCGATCCGGACGATCCGGCTGCTGCCGGCGAACTGCTCTGCCGCCTTGCGGAGAAGATGACGCTGTCGATCCCGGAAGGCAGCGCTCTCGCCGGAACGCAGGACGACGCCTTTTCGCCGAGCTACGCGCTGATCAACCCCGCGTTCCGGGTCCAGTCGTTCGCGGGCTACTGCGACCCGCTGGCGATCTACGACGACCTCGAGCCGACGCCGGAGCTTCCGCCGGAGCGGATCGAGGCGGTGCGCGGTTACTACCGCGAAACGCCGTTCGTCCGCGACCTCAAAGCCGTATACGGCAGGTTCGAGACGCTGACTTCCGAAGTCGCCTTCTTCATGGAGCCGGTGACCGGGCACATGATCCCGGATATGCGGCCGATCCTCTCCGACGGGCTCGAAGCGTTCCTGAAACGCGGCACGCCGGGCGGCTATGCGCCGGTCATGCGCCGGGCCGGAGAAGCCGTGCTGATCCTGGCCCGGCGTTATGCCGGACTCGCCGAAACGCTTGCCGTGCAGCGCGCCGCCGATCCGGACGAGGCGGCCCGGCTCGGCCGGATTGCGGAACTCTGCCGCCGCGTGCCGCGATACGGGGCCCGGAATCTGCACGAGGCGCTGCAGAGTTATCTGCTGCTCTGGCAGGTCATGTGCCTCGAACAGGCGCCGAACCCGTACGCATTCTCGGCCGGCAACCTCGACCGCGTCTTCGCGCCGTATCTCGGGGAAACGCCGTTCGAAGAGGCGGTTGCGCTCTTCGAACACCTGCTCGCATTCTACATGGTCGGCGCGCGCGGCTGGGCCATCTCGCAGAATATCCTGCTCGGCGGGCGCGATATGGACGGGAACGACCTCACGAACGCCATGACCGGCGTAATCCTCGAAGCGTTCCGCCGCTCGAACCTGCCGCAGCCCGCACTGTCGGTCAAAATTCACCGCGGCACACCCGACTCCCTCTATCGCGCCATGGGAAAATTCTTCTTCATACCGGGTCACTCGACGCCGTCGCTCTTCAACGACGACATGATGTTCGAGCTGCTGGCCGCGAAGGGAATCGCGCCGGAAGACATCCCGGACTGGGCCGTGGCCGGCTGTCAGGAACCGCTCATCATGGGCAGGGAAAACGGCAACACGACGAACAGCTGGCTGAACCTCGGCAAGGTGCTCGAACTCGCGTTGAACGACGGCCGTTCGCTGCTGACCGGCCGGAAAATCGGCCTCTCCGCCGCCGAACTCGGCTATACGTCGCCGGAGGAAGCCGCGCACGACCTGGAAAACGCCTTCTTCCGCCAGCTCGACTTCATCCTGCCGCGCATGGAGGAGGCGGCCAACTGCTGCACCCGCGCCATCAGCAGATGTCCAACCCCGTTCGGTTCGCTGCTTTTCGGGGGACTCGAAAGCGGCCGGGACATGCGCGACGCCGAACACCCCGGCACGCGCTGCAACGGCAGCGGCTGCCTGATCCACGGGCTCAGCGTCGCAGCGGATTCGATCGTCGCGGTGAAGCATTTTCTCGCCGAGGAGCCGGGCGGCTTCGAAACGCTGCTCGCGGCGCTGCGCAGCGACTTCGCCGGCGCGCAGCTCCTCCGCGCCCGGCTGCTCGGCTACCCGAAATACGGCGCCAACCGGCAGGAGCCGGACGAAACCGCCGTGCGGGTCGCGGCGCGGGTCTGCGAAAAGGTCTCGGCATTGCGAAACCCTTCCGGAGCCCCCTTCATGCCGGACTTCTCGACGCCGAGCACGCACCTGCTCTACGGCTGCTGGGTCGGCGCGACGCCGGACGGCCGGAACGCGCGCACCATGCTCGGCTACGGCATCGATCCCCGGCCGGAGGCGGTCTCCGCGGAGCTGACCGACCAGCTGCTTTCGGAACGGAAACTCCCGTTCGGACAGATGACCGGCGGCTACGCCTCGCACATCGGGCTTTCTCCGGCCATATTCGCCGACACGCCCGATGCGGAGGCGAAGGGCATCGCCCTGCGCGACCGGATCGTCCGCCCGCTCTTCTCCGCCGGGAAGGAGGGCGCCGCGCCGTACTACGTCTACTTCAACATCGACAGCGCCGCGCACCTGCGCCGAATTCTGGCTGATCCGGAAAAGCTCGTGCCGTCCGGGATTTACATCATGCGGATTCACGGAACGTTCGTGAACTTCCTCGATCTGTCGCCCGCCATCCAGGAAGATATCGTCCGGCGGCTGGAAAGGAGCGAATGCGCATGAAGGAGCAGGAGCCGAACCGGACTGAGCAGCTCCGGCTCTTCATCGTCGGGGAAATCCTCTCCGGGCAGTTCGAACCCGGCGCGAAGCTGCCGTCTGAACGCGAACTCGCGGAGTCATCCGGCGCGAGCCGGGTGACCGTGCGGCGCGCCTACGATCAGCTCGAAGCGGCCGGAATCATCCTGCGGAACCGGCCGCGCGGCACCCGGGTGGCCGATTCGTTCCGGGCGCACCCGGGTCCGCTCGAAAGCATCGGGCTCATCACGACGCTGCCGCACGACTTCTCGGGCCGGTTCGTCGAGGCGGTCAGCCGCCACGCCCGCGCCGCCGACGCGCTGCTCGTGCTCGGCATCCCGGAGCCGGACACAGGCGGGGAGCAGCTCGCCATCGCGGTCAAGATGGCCGCGCGCGGCGTGAAGGACCTGATCATCTGGGGGGCCGACCGGTCGTTCGATTTCCGCGTCTTCGAACGCCTCCGGATTCTCGGCGCGAACATGACCTTCTTCGACCAGGTCGTGCCGGGGCCGTTCGCGGATTACGTCGGGCTCGACAACTGGGCCGCCCTCGAAGCCCTGATCGGACAGGCGGAGGCGGACGGCGCCGCACACTTCCGTTTCCTGACCCGGTCCGACCTCAACGTCGACACGAATGCCGAGCGCGAAGCCGCTTTTCTCGACATCATGCAGAAGATCGGAACCTCCTTCGACATCGTGCGGCTGCCGCGCACCGGCGGCGCGTTACCGCCGTTCCCGGCGGCAGCACCGGCCGCCTGCATCTGCGTCAACGCGCCGCTGCTGCAGAGCGTGTTCCGCGCACCGCTGCCCGGCGTGCGGCTCTACTGCGTGGACCGCCCTCCCTCCGTGCCGGGAACTCCGGTCACAGGCTATCGCCAGCCGATCGACGCCATGGCGCGGGAAGCGGTCGATTCGCTCCGCCGGCAGCGCAAGGGGCGCGAGCCGGGACAAGTCAGACGCTTTGCGGGGGAGCTCGTCACGATATGAGACTCTTCGCACGGGGATGGTCCGACCGCCGGGACGGGCCGGGGCACCGCCGGATCTATTATCTGAAGGGATGCAACCTCGCCTGCCGCTGGTGCGCGTCGCCGGAGAGCATCGCCGGGAGCGGCGAACTCCTGTTCCGCCCCGAACGGGCCGCCGGAGAAACGCTCGGCGGCTTCTGTCCGCACGGAGCAATCGACGGACAAATCCTCGACCGAACCCGGTGCCGCAGCTGCCCCGACACGGCGTGCCGCCGCCTGCGCCACCCGGCGCTCGAGTGGTGCGGCATCGACACGACGCCGGAGGCGCTGGCCGCCGAACTTGCGGCGCTCGCCGGAAACTGGGGGGATTTCGGCGGCGTCACCTTCGGCGGCGGCGAACCGTCGCTTCAGGCCGCCGAGCTCGCGCCTCTGCTCCGCACGCTGCGCCGGAACGGAATCCACACCGCCTTCGAATCGAACGCAGCGACCGCGGCCTTCCCGCTCCTGGTTTCCGAGGCGGATCTCGTCATCGCCGACCTGAAATCCGGCACGGCGGAGACGTTCCGGGCCTGTACCGGCGGCGACTTCGGCACGGTGCTCGCCAATCTCGCCCGCGCGGCGGAAGAGGCCGATGCGCTGCTGCTCCGCATCCCGTTCGTGCCGGGCTGCAATGATGCGCCGGAAGAACGTTCCGCAATGGCCGGAATCCTCGACACGCTGAACCGGAGCCGCCGCAGGGCGAAAGGGGAACCGCTCGCGGTCGAAGTCCTGCCGTTCCACCATTTCGGCGACCCCAAATACCGCGCGCTCGGCAAACCCTGCCCGATGGAAAATGTGCCGCCGCCATCTCCTGAAACCGTCGCCGGCTTCGAGCGGGAACTCGCCGGAACCGGCCTGCAAATCGAAAGGAACTGACCGGATGATACTCGGAATCGACCTCGGAACCACCAAAACCGCCGCCGTGTTGTATGACCCGGCAACACCGGCGGAGAGCCGGGCGGAATCCGCCGTCCACCATGCGGCGCTCCCGGCCGCGCCGGGCCGGGCCGAGCAGGATATGGAGACGCTCGTCGAATCGGTGCGTAAACTCCTGAACCGGTTTTCCGTGGCGAAGCTGGCCGGAGTCGAAGCCGTCGGGCTCACCGGGCAGATGCACTCGATCCTGCTCCGGAACGAAACGGAGTGTTCTCCGGTCATCACCTGGCAGGACCGGCGCGCCTCCGAAGCGGGCGAACTCAAACTCCTCCAAACGGCAAGCGGCCTCCCGCTCGCGGACGGCTTCGGCGGAACCACGCTCGGCTTTCTGCGCCGGAGCGGCGAACTCGCCCGGTGGCGGCACGCCGCGACTCCGGCCGGTTTTCTCGCCATGCGGCTGACCGGGAAAAGCCGCGCCGGAATCGACCCGAGTTTCGCGGCGTCGTGGGGAATTTACGACCGGACCAGCGGCGGCTGGAACCGGGCGGCACTCGCCGCGCTCGGCATCCCGGAACAGCTTCTTCCGGCACCGTGTCCTTTCGGGACTCTGGTCGGCAGGACGGCCGGTTTCGCGCCGCTGCCGGACGGGATTCCGGTGTTCACACCGCTCGGCGACAATCAGGCATCAATCGCCGGAAGCTCCGAAGACCCGGAGCGGGAAGTATTTGTGACCATCGGAACCGGGGCGCAGCTCTCCATCGTGCTGACCGCTGCCGAAGCCGCCGCCGCACCCGCCGCGCCCGGCGTCGAACTGCGGCCGTATCCGGGAAACCGGCTGCTGGCGGTGACGGCTCCGCTCTGCGGCGGCCGGGCCTGGAGCTGGCTCGGCAAAAGCGTGAACGGTTTTCTCTCCGCGCTCGGACTGCCGCCCTTCCCAGAAAACGAGCTGCTCGACCGGCTCGACGCGCTCGCCTCCGAAGCCGCGCCGGAATCCGGAATCCGGATTGCCCCCTCCTTCCTCGGGGAACGCTCCACGCCGGAGCGGCGCGGCAGCATCGGCGGAATCACGCTCGACAACTTCACGCTGCCGAACCTCGCCGCCGCCCTTGCCGACGGCATCGTCCGGCAGCTGGCGGAACCGATGCCGCCGGAACTCCTGCGGAGCCGGCGGCGGATTGCCGGCTCCGGCAACGCGCTTCGTCTCTGCGCCTCGCTCCGCGCCCGTCTCGAAGAACAACTTGAACTGCCGCTCGAAATACGCGAAACGAAGGAGGAAGCCGCCGCCGGGGCCGCGAAATACGCACACTCCTGCCTGAAGTCAAAACCCTGAAGTCCGGTAAGACGCAGCAACAGCCGTCATTTCCGGGCGGATGCCTGCGGCGGGGAGACGGCGCGGGAGGCGGAAATCGCCTCCCGGATTTTCTCGCTGCCGGCATGCACAAGGGCGTCTTTTCCGAAAACATCCTTCAAAGAGGCGTCCGCCCCGGCGGCCAGCAGCAGCCTGACCAGTTCGAGGTTGCCGCGCTTCGCCGCGTACATCAGTGCGGTCTGCCCGAGAATGTCGCAGGCGTCGATCCGGGTGCCACTGCCCAGTATCAACTCCGCTCCCCTTTTTATCTCTGGAATTGACGGAGGCCCCATGTTTCAGCAACATCAGAAAAATATAACAGCACAGGACTTCTTCAACAAATCAGGCATATTGTCTGTTGTGTGCCAATAAACGATATCATGCCCTTCAATGGGTAAGATCCCATGGCTGACCATGCGGGCATATTGGTTTCACAGCCGTGAATGCCTCGAATTGAGAATCCAGCAACTTCCCGATATTTCAAGCGTAAAAAAAATTCTGAGTTATGGTAAAATCCGTCGAAGAGATCAATTTTGTATTTTTTACGTTTTGACGCTTGACTTTTTCTGAAATTTCATTCATAATTAATAGCAACAAAGGAATAGTCCAATTTAAAAAAAATTAAATAACGCCAATTGGATTGAACCAATTACAATCCGGTAACAGAACTCAATCAGAAGGAGCCGCGAATCATGAAATGTATCGTTGCGCCACGATCCTGCCATTCAGAAAGAAACCAGGGCTGCAGATTTACATTGATCGAATTGCTGGTGGTAATTGCGATAATTGCCATCCTCGCGTCGATACTGCTGCCTGCGCTGAACCAGGCGCGCGCCCGAGCGAATGCAACCGCCTGCCTGAACAATCTCAAGCAGATCGGCCTGGCCGATGCACAATACGTCAACGATTATGACGGGTGGCTCTACGGCCCGGACTTAAACGCACTGGAACCGGGAACTGGAACTATGGAAGGGCCGTGGACGCTGGCGATGATCAATCTGGGGTATTTCCCTCAGCAGCAGGATAATCGAAAATGGATGCTCAGTTGTCCGTCGCTCAATCCATACGGAATCTATCACTCCTCCCGCTCTTATGCCAAGCGCGGAATTGAGGCCGCCTACAACAACAACAAAAACGCATACTGGTTCTATGCCGGCACCTTCCGCTACAAAGCCGCCAATGAAGGCGATCAGGAAAGCGAACTCAACACCGTTCAGAATACCACGGCATCGGAATTCGTAACAACTTTCGACAGTTGTCAGTATACGGGTGATCAGGGTTATACCCAGTATTTCATGGCGGCTTATGACTGCTTCGGACTGAATCACAATCTGCGCGGGAATGTGCTTTTTTACGACGGCCATGCAGAAAGCGGACGGAGAAAATATAAGGTGTTCAATAGCGCCCGTGATCCGAACGGGACTACCATCGAACTTGCAGATTAAAATTCAAGAGGCCGAAGTATGGAATCGATGCTTTCACCTCAATCTTCCGTTGCATTGAAGGCTTCGCTGCGGAAGCATCTGCAGACGCTTGAAGTCGGGACCCGGCTTCCTCCCGAACGCAAACTTGCCGAGCAATATGGCTTCAGTCGTGCTACCATGAGCAAAGTTCTGGCGGAACTTGAGACGGAGGGTCTCGTCACACGGCAGGTCGGCCGTGGAACGTTCGTGATGCCTCGCGATACAGTAGCGATCCCCGCCTTTACGCCGACAGCCCAGCGGGAAGTTCTGCTGGTCTATCCGGATTTCTTCTCCTTTGAAATCTGGAACGTGATCCACCACCTCGAGCGAATCGCAATGCAGCAGGGGTTCCGGCTGAATCACCTCCGGATTCAGCCGGAATCGGAACTCGACTTGCTCTTCAAACTCACAGAACAAAACAGCAACATCCAGGCAGTCATCTTCATCGCCGGTATTCCCCTGCGCCGCTCAATACTCGAACGCCTGAACGGTCTGGGCTTGCCGGTTGTGTTCATCGGCAAAATCGAGCATGTAGAACTCTACCGGAATTGTCACAGCGTGTACGCCAACCACTTTCTCGCCGGTTACGAGAAACTCGAAATATTATTGCGCAACGGACATCGCCGTATCGGACTCGTCAACAACGAACCGCCAACCCTCGCCTTTCAGGAGAACGTCCGGGGACTGAAGGAAGCCGCGCGCAACTACAAACTGCCGTGGCGCACGATCATCCAGCCGGACAGCAAAATCGAATACTGGCAGGACTCCATGGAAAGCGGCTATGTCCAGACCCTAGAAGTCATGCGGAGAAATCCTCGTCTGACGGCGCTTGTGGTCGACACGACTTCCGGTGCAATCGGCACACTGCGCGCACTTTACGAACTGAATCTGCACTGCCCTGACGATGTCAGCATCGTGACCGCCCTCGCTCATGCCGGAATCGAATGTTACACCTGCCCAAAGCTCACAACCCTCATTACCCCGGTGGACCAATTGTGCCGGACCGTGACGGAAATCATTTATGAGGGGGGCGACCCGACCCTGCGGGAATACCGAATCGATCCGGTGCTGATCGAACGTGAAAGTATCCGCAATCTCAATGGAAAGGATGTTTCATGAATCCGATCCACTTGATTCTTCCTGCCGTTTTTGCGATGATCGGCATGCAGCTTTCCGCCGCCATCCCCGACGGAACCTTTCCCTGGTATACCCTTCAGGCCGAGGACGGTACAACCAACGCCAAAGTGATCGGCCCCTCTCGAAAAGCCGGAACCTTCGCTTCGGAATGTGTCGGACGTCGCGGCGTAAAACTGAACCGGACGGAAGATTATGTCGAATTCACTGTGCCGGCGCAGACAAATGCCATCGTAATCCGCTACGCAATTCCGGACGCGCCCGGCGGCGGCGGGATCGAATGCACGTTGAGTCTGTATGTCGACGGCAAACACCGCCGGGATCTTTCGTTGACCAGTCGCCATGCCTGGCTCTACGGCAGGGAGTCCGAACCAGTCAACGACCCGGCCGCACTCAAATTCCCCGGCGGAACTTCGTTTCACTTCTTCGACGAAACCCGCGCCCTGGTCGGCGAAATTCCGGCCGGAGCAAAGATACGGCTCCAGAAGGATTCAGAAGACACGGCGCTCTTCTACATCATCGATCTGATTGAATTGGAACAAGTCCCCCCCCCGCTTCCTCAGCCCGCAGGATCACTCTCAGTTCACGACTTCGGTGCAATAGGAGATGGCATACAGGACGATACGGAAGCATTCCAGCGCGCGCTGACCCAGGCGGAAACGACGGGAAAAACTCTTTATCTGCCGCCGGGCGAGTTTCGGACAAGCCGGGGGTTTCGGGTCAGATCCGTCATGATTCAAGGAGCCGGGATGTGGTATTCAACCATCCTCAACCGCCGCAGCGACCTTACCGTCAGGAGTCCCGGCATCGGATTCGGTGTGCTCGGAACGAGCGTTTTGCGGGATTTTTCGATTTTCGGCGACGGCACCTGCCGAAAAGATGAAGAGTTTGCGCTCTGGGGAACCTGGGGGAACGGATCTCTCGTCGAAAATCTCTGGATCGAGAAAACTCAGGTCGGCCTCTGGTCCGGACGTGACAACGAGCCGGTCTCGGAGAATCTAACCGTACGCAACTGTCGATTCCGTAACGTATTCGCAGACGCGGTGAATCTCTGTGCCGGAACTCGGAATGCCGTGGTCGAAAATTGTCATGCTCGGGGAACCGGAGACGATGCCTTTGCAATCTGGTCCGCACCGCACGGTCTCGGCCCCTGCACTGGAAACGTCTACCGCAACTGTATGGCGGAAGCGCCGTGGCGCGCCCGCTGCTTCGCGATCTTCGGAGGTGTCGATAACCGGATCGAAAACTGCCTCGGACGCGACACTCTGACTGACAGCGGCCTCAATCTCTCTTCACAGTTCGATGCCTGGCCTTTTGGTGGAACAACCGTTGTGAAAAACCTGCTTCTTGAGCGGTGCGGCGGCTGGTTCTGGGGCAATCGCCCCTACGGTGGAATTTTCTTTCAGGCGGCCAAACGGGACATCTCCGGTACGATCCTCCTCGAGGATGTCACAGTACGGGACAGTTCGGCGGCCGGAATCTCCATCAGCAATGGCGAAAGCCGTCTTCAGAACATCATACTGCGGAATGTCCAGTTTGATGGTGTCGGCGACTTTGGTATAGACGTATTTCCACAGGCTGTCGGCGAAATCCTGCTGGAAAACTGTTCCTTCGAGTTAAAGGGAGGTGCGCCGCTGCGTCAGCGTTCTCCTCAAACGTTTCAAATCCAAAACCGGAAGTGAGACATCCTATGGATAACCGCAACCGCGCGGGACAGCTGACCCGCGAATCTTTCAACTTCCCCAGACTCAGACCTTGGGCCCAGGAAAGCTGCGCTCCATTCCATCCGATCCGGTGCCGTATATTCCATGGCAATGTTCTCCTCGGGCTGCATGCACCCGCCGCAGGAAAACCGACGATCTATCCGGAAACTACCGGCGAAAACCTGAATCTCGTCAATACGCCAGCGTATCGCGTCCGAAACCTGGACAGCCAGTTGCAGAAATCATTGCAGAGTCTGCTCGGCTCCGAACCTCCCGTATCCGGTGGAACAATGAGCGGGAACGGTATAAAATTCCTCGGCGAACGCCGCACTGAAGGAAATGCCGGAATCCGCCTCCCCAGCGAAGTGGAGCAACTGCGGAACGGCCCAATCTCTCCGGACGGCAGAACACATTGCAACGATAACCAACCGCACCGGCGGTTTCCCGCCGGCAGACTCTTAATTTCCATCGAACACGGAAACGGGCGCCCCATTGAGCACGGCGCCTGCTCAGACGAAACAATCAAACAGACGGCCACCGCGTTCCCAGCCTATCCCTACGGGCCCGAACGGCTCACTTCCACCCAGGACACGACCATAAACAATGATCAGTTTTTCTTTAAAGAAAGGTTATGAATTCATGAATCGAATTTCCGCATTCCGAACCGCCGTCTGCCTGACGGCCGCCCTCACTCTCTGGCTGCCGCATACCGATGCCGCCCCGTTGCCGGGGTTATCCAAGAAATCCTACGGCGCGTTGAAAGATATCCCGGTGTTCATTCAGGAGTGGCACTTCTGGTGGGGATTCCCCTATCCTGACCGGCAACAGACTTTCTCCCACATGGACAGTACTCTGACATCGGAAAAGGAGCCGTGGCGGCTATTCTGGAACCGCAACGGCTATCCGTTCCCCGGTCCTTACGACTCCGCGAATCCCGACATCATGCGCTGGCAGATCCGTTGCATGAAGGCCGCCGGCTTCGAGACCGTCGCCGCGATGCTCCACCCGGAATGGAGTGTCGGAATTGACTATATCCAGGAAGAGAATTCGAATCTGGTCCGGACTGCTCTCGATATCGCGGCAGAAGAAAAGTTCCCGATCTTCTTCATGGATGAAGTCGCCTTCCGCAACGGTTCTCCGGCCCAGAAACCGGAGGTGATGGTTCAACGCTTCGTCCGCTTTCTGAAACTTTACGGGAAACATCCCGGATTTTACCGGATCGACGGAATGCCGGTCATCTACTTCCAGACCTTCGGCATGGATATCACACCGGAAGAGCTTGAAAAAGTGTTCGACCGAGTGGAGGAACAGGCCGGCCCTGTTCACTGGATGATCTTCGGCGACGTTGCCCGATTCGGCCATCTGGCCAAACTCCGAAGTATCGTCTGCGGCGCGAGTCTGCACCGAAAGAACGTCACAACCCGGAAGTGGCAACTGGATTATCAGGATCCTGCCCCGATCTTCGCTGCCGCCCGGAAATTCGGCAAAAAAATCGCCGATATGCAGTACGTGAAGTTCGACGGCACCAGCCAGCCACTGCGTCAACCCGGAGTACTTGCCTATGGACTCGGTGGCAGGCGACTCGAAAAAACAATGCTCCAATCGTTCCGATTCAACCCGGACTTCCTGATGGTGAGTTCGTGGAACGACTGGGAGGAAGGAACCACCATGGAACCCGGCTGGGATTTCGACGGCTTCACGAACGATCCCTATCTCTACTGCCGGGTCATCGCCCATCTGAAAGGAAGGGATTTCACACCGCCGCCGCCTCCGCCGAAGACGAGCGTCCACCCGACAATCCACGAAAAACTTGGCTATGGCGACGGCGCCGGCCCTCTCATCGAGGCGGTCGATCGCGGACACACCCGCGGCGGCACGCTGACTGTCACCGTCCGTGATACGGTCTCGGAAGTGACCGGGCTGGAAGTTGTCTGGGAAGGCGATCTCTACTGGAAAGCACCGCAAACCGAAAACGCCCGCGCCACAGGAAATCTGACCATCGCCTCAGGCCGTCCCGGAAAATCCAGACAGTTACGCAACGTATTCAATTTTACGCCTGGACGAGCCGTAGACGCCGGTAATACGGCCCTCACGTTCCACGCGCCGGAACTGAAAACGCTCGAGGATAACTTCCACCTCGGCGTCGCAATGGCGTTCCGGCCCGAACAGCCGTTCGGAAAGCTCCTCGTGACCCTCCCGAACAAAACCGCCGTGAAGCGGCTCGAACCGAAGGGAGCCACGGAAGAAAACTACATCCTCAACTTTACCGCACACGCCCGGAGCGATCAGTTCCCGAAAGAACTCTGGGACGGCTGGCGAACCGTCGTCGGCGCGAATCCCCGCCCCGTCGATTTCAACAAGGGAGCATTGATACTGAAGGCGCCGGGACAATACCTCGGACAAATCTCCATTCTCGGAGAGCCGAAGGAGGAACGAATTCTGCATGATGGAGTTCCAGTTCCCGGTTCTGACGGGAGACACAAGAGATTCCACATCGTCGTCCCGGATGAGATTCTCGACCAGCCGGGCGCAAGCTTCGTCTGGCTTCGGGCCCTTGATGCGGCTGGAAACTGGGGCAGCCCCGTGCTGTATGCGTTTCCGAACTATGAGGTGTTCGTTCGAAACACCCCGGACGAGGAATTGAAACCGCTGAAAATTCCCGGCGCACTTCTCGCCTCTAATCCAGCCTCATCCGAGGGTTGGAAAGGGGATCTGAAAGTTGATCAAGATACATCATTCGGTACGATCTTCCTGATCGGCAACGGCATGGCCGAAAAGAATCTCTCCCGTCCGCTCACTGGAAGTTTCGAACTCTCGTTCGAGGCACTCCATCTGGAGTACCAGCGGCTGCTTCTCATCGGATTACTCGATAACGACTCCCGAAACGGACTCATCACGGCTTGGGATTCCGCCGCAGCGGACGCTCTCGACGGAAACGGCCTGGCTGGAATCCGCCTTATGCGCGAGGAAGCCCCCGTCACTTGGGGAAAAACCGGTGTCATCCTCGACCAGAACAATGCCGGACGTCCAGCCGTCGGCACGAAAAAAATGGCGAAGTTCGTACTGAGCTACGATGAGGCCACACATCGCGCCGTCCTGACGGTTGACGGCAGGAAAGTTGCCGAAACCACACTGAAAGAGCCGCTCGGAACGCTCTCGAAAATATATGTCCGCGGAAACGACACCCAACTGTTGAACAATTTCGTCGTACTCCCGCGCAAATGACGGTTAGGTCTGACTTCGAACCGCGAACCGAAGCGGGAACGACAAATCCCGCCCCGGTTCAATTCGCCGGAGAGTGCGGTCCTCATCACGTTTTCCGGCAAACAACTCCTGCGAAATACGTTGTTCACAATCAACAAATATATGATAATCAAACAGATCAAGTCATTTTTTGCCCCAAGCAACGGCTGCGGCTGCTTTTCCGCCGCTTTCCCGGAATTCGCGCGGAGACATTCCGGCGAATTTCCGGAAACGGCGGGAGAAATAGTTGCTGTCTGCAAAACCGGTCGCCGCTGCGACCTCCGAAATCGGCAGCCGGGTGTTCAGCAGAAGCGCCCGCGCATGCCTGAGCCGGACCCGGTTCAGGCAGTTGACCGGCGATTCGCCGGTCCCCTTCCGAAACAGGCGGTAGAGCGTAACTTCGGAGACCGCGGCCTGTTTCGCCATCTCCGGCAGCGTCAGCGGCCGCATGTAATTCTGCTCGAGAAAACCGAGCAGCCGTCCGAGCCGGAACAGATCCGAACACGCTTCCCCCACGGAAACCCCGGAAAAGTAATCGGCCAGCAGACTGACGATCCCCATGAAAATCCCGAGCGCCCGGAAGCGGTGTCCCGGCTTTGCCTCCGCCAGCGCGTTTTCCAGCCGGTCGATCTCGCCTCCGACCCGGTCGAGGGTCTCCCGGTCAAGCTTCAGATGGCGGTAAGCGCCCCCGGGCAGGACATGTTCCGGTTCAAGGACAAACAGCGCCTGGTAGCCGGGAGATCTCTCAAGGTCGCAGAGCGGCAGCAGTTCCGGCGCGTACACGAGATTCACGAGCGAAAAATCGGCGACCGCCTCGTAGGAGTGGGCCGTGCCGGGACGGATCAGGAAAACGTCGCCGGCCGCAATCCCGCAACTCCCGGCCGGAGTCACGTGCATGCAGGAGCCGGAAGTCACGATCACCAGCTCGAAAAAATCATGCTTGTGCATGCCGCGGCTCCGGCGGTGATCGTAGCGGATGACCCGCAGCGGAAAGTCGTCTGTCCAGAGCGAGCGCCCGGTTCGACACGGAATTTCCGCACCGGCTCCCGAAGCGGCAACCGTTTTATGTTCGGCGCAATCCATCTGCCTATCCACTCCCATGCACATTTCCGGAAACCATTCGTTTTCGCGGTTTGAAATAATTGTACTCCTTTTTGAAAGAAAATTCAAGGAGATTCCTCCCGTTCCGGCTATATTGATCAGCAAAACAATCACAGGAGACTCCTCGATGACGGAAAATTTTGCCGAACAATTCGCCGCGCCGGGCACCGAATACCGCGGGATCCCGTTCTGGAGCTGGAACGGGAAACTCGAACCGGAGAAGCTGCGCCGGCAGATCCGCAGCTTCCGGGAACTCGGATTCGGAGGATTTTTCATGCACTCCCGGGTCGGCCTCAAAACCCCGTATCTCGGAAAAGAGTGGTTCGACTGCATCCGCGCTTCGATCGACGAGGCGAAAAAGCAGTCGCTGACTCCATACCTCTATGACGAGGACCGATGGGCCTCCGGAGCGGCGGGCGGTTTCGTAACCCGCGACCCGCGGTACCGGGCCTGGATTCTCTACTTGCGCATCCACTCCGGAACGGCACACCCGAACAGCTTCGGCTTCTGGAGCGCGCGGCTCAACGGCTCCGCGGCATACGGCCTGCACCGCGGCGCGCCGGCCCCCGGCGAAACCGGATTCGAGCTGTTCGCCGAGGAGGAGCCGTGTTCAGACTGGTTCAACGGCTTCACCTATCTTGACATGCTGAATCCGGAAGCCGTAAAGCGTTTCATCGAAGTCACCTACGAACGTTATTACCGCGAACTCGGAGCGGATTTCGGCAGCACCGTCCCGGCCGTTTTCACCGACGAACCGCACTATTGGCGCTACGGCAACGGCGTGCAGCTGCCGTACCCGGACAGCACGACCGCGGCATGGACTCCGCGCCTGCCGGAACTCTTCCGCGAACGGTTCGGCTACGAACTGACCGACCACCTGCCGGAGCTCTTCTACGACTGCCCGGACCGGCCGCAGTCGCCGGCCCGCTACCACTACTGGCGGCTGTTGACCGAACTCTTCGTCGATTCGTTCTCAAAGCAGGTCGGCGCATGGTGCGGCCGGCACAACATCGCGCTGACCGGACATCTGCTCTGGGAGGATGCGCCGTCGACCCAGACCCGCTGTGTCGGCGCTTCGATGCGCCACTACCCGCACATGCAGATTCCGGGCATCGACCAGCTGACCGAATATGCGCAGCTGTATGACGCCTGCAAGCAGCTGTCGAGCGCGGCCCGGCAGTTCAACCGCCCGCGCCGCATCAGCGAAATTTACGGCTGCACCGGCTGGGACATGAGCTTCGCCGGCTACAAGGCGATGGGAGACTGGCAGTATGCGCTCGGCGTCAACATGCGCTGTCTGCATCTTTCGTTCTATACGATGGCCGGAGAAGCGAAACGGGATTATCCGGCCTCCTTCTCCCGGCATTCGAACTTTGCGAAGGTGCTGCGGCATCTCGAAGATTACTTCGCCCGGCTCGGCGTGATCCTGAACCGCGGCAGCGAAGTGCGCGACCTGCTCGTCATCCACCCGGTCGAATCGGCATGGACGCTCATGAACCGCGATTTCACCGCCGCCGCCGCGTTCGACCGGAAGCTGGCACAGCTCCGCAACCGGCTGCTCGACCTCTCGCTGGATTTCGACTACGGCGATGAAGAGCACCTTGCCGCACACGGCTCCATCGACGGCAGCCGCCTCAGGCTCGGCAGCGGTGTTTACAAAGCCGTACTGCTGCCGGAAATGACGACGATCCGGCGGAGCACGATCGATATCCTGAAACGCTTCATCGCCGCCGGAGGAATCGTAAGTTCCTGCGGCGCAGCTACGAAGCTCATCGACGGCGTCCCCGGCTCAGAGGCCGGGGCGTTCTGGCGCGAACTGCCGGGCGGCATCGCACCCATCGAACCGGCGACACGCCGGATCAGCATCCGGTCGAGAGACGGAAAACGTCTGAAGGGCGTACTTTACCAGCTCCGCGAGTCGGATGAATCCATCGACCTCTTTCTCTGCAACACCGGCTTCTCCGCAGAGATACCGGACGAGCACCACATCCGCTGCTCCGAACGGAAGCGGGAGATTGATTTCGCTGCGATTGAAGTAGTTACCTCCAGGAGCGGATTCTGGTACGAGCTGATCCCCGAAACAGGTGCCATCCGCAAGCTCACGGCGGAAAAGGTTGCCGGCACCCATCGGTTCACAACATCATTCAAAGCATTGCAAAGCAAAATATTCCGCCTCTCCAAATCCGCCATTCCGGGAGCGGTGACAGCCGCCCCCTTCCCTATCGCGGCCTCCGTGAAGCTGGAACCCGCCGAATGGCGGATCACACGCGACGAACCGAACGTTCTCGTACTCGACCATGCAACCTGGCAGCTCGGGAACGGCACGCGGCACGAACGCGATTTCATTCTGCGCATCGACGACGCCATCCGACGCGAGCTCGGCATCCCGATACGCGGCGGACGAATGGTTCAACCCTGGGCGCGCCGCCCGGAAAAGCCGCTCGGAGCCCCGCTCGAGCTTGAATACGAGATTCAAGTCAACCAACTTCCGGGGAACGACTTGCATCTCGCCATCGAAGAAGCGGAGAGCTGGGAGCTTGAACTCAACGGTTCTCCGCTGCGCCCCCAGACCGACTGCGGATTCTGGATCGATGAATCAATCCGCAAGCGCTTGATTCCGAAAGACAAACTTCATGCCGGACGCAATAATCTGAAACTCCGTCGGGAGTACCGCTCCGACAGCGCCGGACTTGAGTCGATCTACCTGCTCGGAGAGTTCTGCGTCGAAAACGACGCCGTCAGCGCCGTGCGCCATACTCTTCCGGCCGGGGACTGGTGCGGACTGGGATTTCCGTACTACGCCGGAAATATGACATACCGCACCTCCTTTCGCCACAACGGGAAAGGCCGTGTGCGGCTGCTGCTCGGGGAACACGCGTCGACCGCACTGCGCATCCTGCTCAACGGCGAAGAAGCAGGCGTCCTCGGCTGGGAACCTTACGAACTCGAACTGGAGGGCCTGCGGACGGGAGAAAACGAACTCGGCATCGAACTTGTCGGTTCGCGCCGGAATGCGCTCGGACCGTTCTTTCTTTCGAATCCGCACCCTTTGCGCTTCGGCGCAAACGAGTTCCGCGAATACTCCCACCCTGAATACCGGAACCTGACCCCGTACGGACTATTCACGCCCCCGATGCTCCTGATACAATATCCCGGCTCCTGACCGGATCAGGAAAATCACATGAGAAATTCGATTATTTCCGGACGGCCGTTGCTTTTCCCCTTCGTCCGGGATATGTTACAATGAACCTCACACACAGGAGTTTTTTACGATGACCAGATTTCTTTCGCACCGGGGGGAATCCGACGATGCCCCCGAAAACACGCTGGCCGCTTACAAACTCGCCATGGAACGCGATTCTGACGGCATCGAACTCGATATCCGGCTCACCGCCGACGGCGAAGCTGCATGTGTTCATGACGAGACCATCGAACGTGTTTCCGGCGTGAGACTTGCGGTTTCCGATTCCACGCTGGCCGCATTGCGGCAATACCATCCGGTTCCGTTGCTTTCCGAAGCGCTCGCCGTCCTGAAACCCGGCAAGCAGATGCAGATCGAACTCAAGGGTCCCTGGCCGCAGCTGCAACCGGTCAAAGCGGTCCTCGACCGCCGGGGCGGCGACCGCAAGGGGCTCGCGCTGAGCTCGTTCGATGAGGAAACCATTCGCGCGGCCGCAGACGTCTTCCCGGAGCTGCCGCGGCTGCTGCTCACCGATCTCACACGCCGCTTCGGCCGATTTCCGGCCCCGGAACAGGTCGTCGCCTGCCTGCATTCCCTGCGCTGCACCGGCATCAGTTTCCTGGCGACGGCCGAGGCGGACGCCTCCTTCGTCGAAGCGCTGCACAGGGCCGGGATGCGCGTCGTCTGCTGGGGCGTCAGGTCGGACGAACTCGGCCTCGCCATGGCCCGCATCGGAGTCGACGCAATGACCTGCAACCACGCCGTCGCACTCCGCGCCGAGTATCGGAAACGCATTGCGGGCTGATCCGGCCCGGTTGCCCGTTCCCGCAAATTCCCGCAAACCGGTTGTTTTCCCCGCAGGCCGGTTTTATGTTAATTCGGTGAACCTCAACCAATATGGAGTACTGCATTGATGAGTCCGAAACGTCCCGATGTCGGCTGTTACTATTTTCCGAACTATCACCGCAGCGAACCGCGCAACGCGGCCGTCCACGGCGAAGGCTGGTGCGAATGGGAGCTGGTCAAGGCGATGACGCCGCGTTTCCCGGGCCACCGCCAGCCCAAAGTGCCCGTCCTCGGCTACACCGACGAAGCGGACCCCGCCGTTATGGCGAAGAAGATCGAAGACGCCTCCTCGCACGGCATCGATTACTTCATCTTCGACTATTATTACTACAACGACGGCCCGTTTCTCGAAAACTGCCTGAATGACGGCTTCCTGAGATCCCCGAACGTCGACAAGCTCAAATTCTGCTTCATGTGGGCCAACCATGACTGGCTCGACATCCACCCGAGCCTGCGCCGGAGCCGCCCGCTGCTCTGGCCCGGCAAGGTGACGCCGGAGACATTCCGCCGTCTCTGCCGCCGGACCGTCGACTCCTATTTCCGGCATCCGTCCTACTATAAAATCGACGGCGCGCCGTATTTTTCGATCTATCACCTCGAATGCCTGCTCGCCTCGTTCGGCAGCGTCGAGGCGACGGCCGCCGCGCTGCGGGAATTCCGCGACATGACGAAAGCGGCCGGCTTTCCGGACCTGCATCTGAACATGGTCGTCTGGGGCCAGCCGGTCCTGCCGGGAGAACGCGAACTGGCCGACCAGCCGAAAGTCGTCAGGAAGCTCGGCTTCGATTCGGTCACCAGCTATGTCTGGATTCACCATATGCGGCTCGGCGACCGGCCGGAATTCCCGTACCGCAAGGCAATGGAGCTCTATCTCGAACATTGGAAAAACATGTGCGCCTCGTATGATCTGCCGTACTACCCGAACGCGACCGTCGGCTGGGACCCGAGCCCGCGCACGATCCTGAGCGAAAAGTGGACGCCGAGCGGCTATCCGTACACCCCCGTCCTCTCCGGCAATACGCCGGAAGCCTTCGAAACCGCCCTGCGTGAAATCCGCGACGGTGTCGCCCGGACCGGCGTATCGACCTTCAACATCAACTGCTGGAACGAGTGGACCGAAGGCAGCATGCTCGAGCCTGAAGCCGAATACGGCTACGCCTATCTCGAAGCGGTCAAGCGTGTATTCGACCGTGTGCGCTGATCCCGGATCGGAGCGCCGCAACCGTTTTTCCCGAAAATCCGGTGCGGCCACTTGAAAAAAAGCACCTCCGGCACTAGTTTATTTTCGATCGATTCATCATTGCCGGAGGTGCCTTTTGAGAAGTGATACGTTCCTGATCCTGTTCATTGTCTTCATCGCCATCATGACCCTCTGGCCGCTTCTGCTGCGCCGTTTCCAGATACCGGGCGTCATCGCGCTGCTGATCGCGGGCATGCTGATCGGGCCGAACTGCCTCGATCTCGTGCGGATGCTGGCCGACACCTTCAGCTTTCTCGGCGGCAAGACCGATGTGGTCGTCCAGAACTTCGACTCGCTGATCAGCTCATTCGGTTCGCTCGGGCTCGTCTTTCTCATGGCGCTGGCCGGAATGGAGGCGGATTTCAAGCTCATCAACTCGGCGCGAAAACCGGTTGCCGCACTCAGCATTCTGACCTTCCTGCTGCCGGCCGTCGCCGGATATTATGTCTACAGCTATTTCCGTCCGGACGATTTCCCGGGAAAGCTGCTCTATGCGAGTCTCTTCGCGTCGCACTCGGTCGGCATCGTCTTCCCGGTCATCCGCGAACTCAAGCTCACGAAAACCCGTTTCGGCGCGTCGGTGCTGATTTCGACCGTGATCACCGATATCGCAAGCATCATCCTGCTGGCGGTCAGCGTCCAGATGAAGCGGCAGTCGCTCGGCGTCGCCGCCGCAAACGGGAACCGGACGCTGTCGCTCTTCGACTACGTCGATCCGGCCATGTTCGGGAACTGGTTCACGCCGCTCTTCCTCATCATCGTGCTGGCCTACCTGGCCGTCTCGGTCTACGCGGTCTACAAGCTCGGCAAATTCCTGCTCCGGCTCTTCAAGCCGGGCGAGGACATGCTGATCACGATCCTGCTGCTGGTCATTCTCGGAACCGTGCTCTTCGGGGAATTCCTCGGAGTGAATCTCGTGGTCGGCGCATTCATCGCCGGGCTCGCGCTGTCGCGGCTCGTAAAGGAGCACCGCGGTTCAAACGGGCCGCTGATGGAGCGGTTCGAAAGCATCGGCTACGGACTGCTGATCCCGTTCCTCTTCATCTCGATCGGCATGCAGACCGATTTCCGGGCCTTCGGCGACGCCGGAAACTGGCTCATCATCCTGTTCACGGTGATCGGGCTTGTCGGCAGTAAAGTATTTTCCGGCTGGCTGGCGATGCGCGTTTCGGGGTTCAGCGGAACCCAGGGGCTCTGCGCCGGACTCATGACCGTTCCGCAACTGTCGGCCACGCTGGCCGCCGCAGCAATCGGCAAGGACCTCGGCATGATTGACAACAACTTTTTCAATGCGATCATCATCCTGTCCATCGTGACCACGCTGCCGGTGCCGACGCTGGTCCGGTTCATCATCGCCAGGACGAAGATGAAATTCACCGAAGAAACCGAAGAAGCCTATCCCGTGCCGGATGAAAAGCTGCAGGACGAACTGCTCTGACCGCCCGCGATACTGCCTGCCGAATCGCGGAAGTCGAAGGAGGACGCTCCGTCCTCCTCCGGCACCGCGGCTAAAGATAGAGCGGCATGCTCCAGGCGCAGCAGCCGTTGCGGTCCCGCAGCTGAAGCCGCAGATAGTTTTGCGGATTGCAGCCGCGAAGATCGAAATGAACCTCGGTGACCTCCCTTGCCGGAGATCCGGGCCCTGCTTCATCCGGCACACAGCCGCAGAAGCCGTTTGACTTCGAAGTCATCAGGATCGCTTCGACGCAGGGGGAGAATGCAGCTTCGAAGATGCCGCCTTCGCAGCGGATGCGGTATAGTTCCGGCCCCTGCGAGGAGTAGAACGAACCGGTTCGCAGCGCGTCAAGCAGTGAATCCGGCTCCGAGTTTTCGGCGCAGATGACGGTCCATCCCCGGAACAGGTCGCAGGAGCGGTGCATATCGTCGACCGCGAGCGCGGAACAACGGCACCCGGCATCGAGAAGTTCGTCCCAGATCTGCATGTTGTACGCCTTGCCGATATAGCGCGTGCTTGTATTGTAAACCTCGATGCCGCAGATGCCCTTGAGCGTCATAAGCTCGGCCGCTGTGAAGCCGCACCAGTACGGATGCGCTTCGAAAACGATGCCGCCGGCGGCGTTGACTGCGTCGACCGCCTCCTGGCCGGAGGCGTATTCGGCCGGAAACTCCTCCGGCACACCGAGTGAAAGCAGATGCCACGGAATCCCGCGCGGTCCCTGCGGATGAATTTCGATGCCGGGAATCAGAGTCATGCCGCAGCTGTCGTAACATCCGACCGGGTGGGTTTTGCGGTGATCGGTCAGGGCCAGAGCCCGGTAACCGTGATCCGCGTAGCGCCGGATAACCTCCTGCGGCGGAAACTGCCCATCCGAAACAGTCGAATGCGTGTGCAGACCGGCCTTGAACGTTTCGAGCGTCTTCCCGTGAAATTCGATCATGTTCAGCACCTTTCCTGTAAATTGAGGGGGAAGTTCCCCGTTCAGCTGCCCGTTTCGCGGATGAAATAGAAAGCCAGCAACGCGGCCGTTTCGCCGGAGTCATTCTCGGGTGCGTGGGGGAGAGCGCCGTTGAAGAACAGGCAGTCTCCGGCAGTCAGTTCGATCCGGTCGCCCCCGATCCGGTAGGCGAAACTGCCGCTCTGGACGTACAGCAGCTCGTCGGCCTCGGTCGATACCATCTCACGGACCGGACCGGGTGGAATCGTGACGAATAAAAGTTGCATATTGACGGCCGAAAGAGGGGCTTCCAGAATCATCTCGTAGGTGAGGTTCCGCCCTTCCTCCCGTTCAACCGGGCTGCGGTCGGCCGGCCGGACCAGCAGCCATTCCGATTTTTTTCCGGCGGTCATCCCTTCGAAAAGCGCCGCAAGGTCGATCTGCAAAGCGGCGGCGATGCCGACCAGGACCGGAAGCGAAGGAATCGTCCGGAAATTTTCGATTTTCGACAGCAGCCCGGCCGTCAGCCCGGTCCGGTCGGCCAGGGCCTGCAGCGTCATTTTACGCTCTTTCCGGATTTTCTTGATTCTAGTGCCGAGCACAATCAGCTGTTCCCGCATAACCGTCTCCGTTTCTGATAATATATTGATTTAAAATCAAAATACAAGATAAAATTTGACAAATAGTAAAATAAAAAAGGTAAATTCTACCCGGTCAGTAAAATCTGGACGTCAAAACCGGACAACTTCGGATTTTCCCGCGCAGCGGCTATTCGGTCTGGACGCAGCCGTCCAGATACTTCAGCTTGGCGGGAGAACGGAGGTTCTCGATGATTTTCGCCTCGATCTGCCGGATGCGCTCCCGGGTCAGATTGAACCGTTTGCTGATTTCGACGAGCGGCAGACACGGCTGTCCGAAAAGCCCGAAGCGCAGAATGATGATCTGCTGGTCGCGCTCCGGCAAAGTCCGCAGCATTTCGTACAGTTTCTCATAGAGCAGATTCCGGGCGAACTCGCGCACGGGATTGGCGGAACTGTCGTCAGCGATGAGATCCTCAAGCATGGCGCCGTCCTCGCTGTTGGCGATCGGAGCCTGCAGCGAAATGGTCTGGCAGGACATTTTCTTGATCGCGCTCACGCGCGCGACCGGCATTTCAAGCATGGCGGCCAGCTCCTCCACTTCGGGTTCGCGGCCGTTGGTCTGAATGAACCGCTGCTCCGCCCAGGTCATGGAATTGATCGCATGCACCATATGGGCCGGAATGCGGATTACGCGCGACTGTTCGGCGATCGAACGCGAAATATTGTGCTTGATCCACCAGCTTGCATAGGTGGAGAACTTGTTGCCGAGCCGGAAGTCGAATTTTTCGAGCGCGCGGAGGAGCCCGAGATTGCCTTCCTGAATCAGGTCGTTGAACGGCAGCCCGCGGTTGCGGTATTTCTGCGCGATGCTGATGACAAGCCGGAGATTGGCCTCGATCATTTTCTGGCGCAGCTCCTGCAGTTGCTCGTGGGTATCGAGCAGCTCCCGGATGTACCCGGTGAATTCGGTGAGGGTCATCAGGAACCGGTCCTCAAGCATCTGGAGCCGCTGGCGGTTGACCGGTCCCGGCGTGAATTTGATCCGGCTGTCGAGGTTGATGCTGGGCTGGAGCACCTTGACCCAGTCGATGATGATCTGAAAATATTCGCCGAGCTGGTCGCCGGAGACATCGAATTTGGAGAGGATGCCGGCAAGTGCTTCGCGGCGCGCCGGATAATCCTTGCTCCTGGATTTGAAGGCGGCCGCCAGTTCTCCGTGGCTGCGCTTGAGCTCTTCGCGCCAGATGGAGAGCTGGGAAAGCAGCTCCCCGGAAGAGATCTCCTCTTTACGCAGCGACGACGGCTGAAAATAGTCGGCCGGGTCGGAATTCGAGTTGAGGCATTCGTCAAGCAGCCGGAGATGCTCCTGCGTCACAAACCCGAATGCGTGCAGCTGTTTGCGCATGGTCCGGGTCACGGCGTCGATCTGATTGCCGAGCTCCTCCTGCTGTTCCGGCGGCAGGGGCGGCAGCTTGCCGATCTGCCGGAGATAACTGGAAAGGGAGTCCGCGAAATCATCGGAGCCCATTTCGGGCAGCGAATGCGCGTTGACCGAAGGTTCCGGAACCGGCGGCTTCTCTCCCCTGTCAGCTGAATTCATATTGCTCATAATCCAGAAATATCCGGGCTTGAATCGGATGAACGATCCGCTCCAGGCCAGTCCTTTGTTCTGTCCGCGCCGAAATTCCGGCACAGAATTCAATCCGTACATTGTTACTATAATGCAGAAAAAAAAAACTTCAACTTTTCCGATGTCCTCCCGGCTGATTTTGCTCTCATTTTGACGGTTTGCACCGGGAAAGCTCGACGAAACCGGCCCAAAGGCCCGGAGCGGTCCCGGAAACCGTTGGAAACGCTCCAGCCAGTCACCTGCCGGAAGCGGAATTTTCGGAAACTCCGTTAAAAATCACGTTTTTTTCTTTTCCGCGCCTTGCAATTTCTCCGATGATTACTATATTATAAACTGTCAGCTCCGGTGACCCCGGGGATGATGCTAAAATGGGGCTGTAGCTCAGTTGGCTAGAGCGATACGTTCGCATCGTATAGGTCATGGGTTCGACTCCCACCAGCTCCACCATTTTTGAAGTTAAAAAGCTCGAAACGGTACCACAAAGTACCATTTCGAGCTTTCTTTTTGTCAAAACACGTCTATATTGGCTAAATCCGGTACTCTCGTAAGAAAGGATCGAAAATGGCCATCCAGAAAATAAAACTCGACATCGGAACCGTCTATCAGAAAGAGGAAGGCGGCGTCTACTACTTCCGGTATCAGATCAACGGAGCACGTAAGGTGATCAGCCTCAAAACCCGGAACCAGAAAGAAGCTCTGAAAGAGGCCAACAAGCAAATTCCACTGCTGAAAGCGACCTCTACGGAGATTATTGCCGCTCATGTGCAGCACGCACGCGGCCTTATCACTCCGGAAAAGAATCTGCTGCTCTCCGAGGCGTGGGCAGTCTATGAAAAGAGCCCGGAACGTGCAACTCCCGCAACTGTTGCGGAAGCTACAATAGGAGTGGGCAACGTGTAAATCCAACCGGCCCCATCACACCAACCGCTCTTCATGAATGCCGGGAAACGCTCGCCGATACAGTTCGCCTCAATCAGCAAAGATGCACGCGCCTCCATACAGATTGAATCACGCCGGGCAGTATCCTCAGGAATATTGTCTGTCGAAACGAACTGTGTTTTAAAAAAATCTGACAGTTTCTCAATCGTACATACTTTCATCGTACACCCTTTCTTGTTATAGAATTGACAGGCATCAATCGGAACGCAATCAGCCGATTTTTTAACGCAATTCAAGATTTTTGGGGCAGATTATTAACGGTCTTCCAGCACCACTGTCTTTTCTCCAATAACCAGTTTGCTCAAGACAATATTGTGACGACGGCAGAATTCCGCAAGCTGCCGCATCTTCTCCGGATCGTCGCCGCGGGTGGTGACCAGCAGCTTGTCGAACGGCTGCTTCTCATGGATCTCCCCGAGCTGCCGGCTGCCGCCGAACACAGGAAAGCCGTAGACGTGCAGTCCGGCCAGCACAGGGTCGTCGTCGATGATTCCGACGATCTGCTCCCTGTCGCCGGATTTCTGCGCGCAATACAGCGTGCTGATGAAAACCCGGCAGTTGAGTCCGCCGCCGTAAATCAGCAGCCGCAGACGGTCCGGCGCCTGATGCTGCAGATCGAGCTTCCGGAACCAGAACCACTCCGCATAGTGAATCAGCAGCCGTTCCCCGACGATCAGCAGCACGCTCAGTGCCGAAAAAACGATCGATCCGCCGATAAACTGCCGCAGATCAATGCTGTACAGCTGCGCCATATTCCGATATTCGAGCAGAAACAGCAGCGAACAGGCCAGGACCGAACCGAGAAGCAGCAGCATTTTCAGCCGGCAGTAGTCGTTGATTCCGGCCCGCAGCCAGTAGACCCGGTAAGTGCCGGAGAGGCAGAGCAGCAGCGCGAGCGGTCCGAACGTGCAGAGGAAAATCTGCAGATTGCCGGCCGTTCCGCAGGTCGTCCAGCAGGCCGTCACGAACGACACGCCGATCAGAAAAAAGTCAATGAACGGATGTACGAGGTTGATCAGCAGTCCGCGCCGCGGCTTGATCAGCCCGTTCCGGATCAGCCGGGCCGAAGCGTACAGTTCGACCCCGGCCAGCTGACGGATCGCGATCAGGACGCCGAGCAGCAGCAGGATATAGCCGATCGCCAGAGTCGAATGGCGCAGAAAGAGCAAAAGCAGCGCCGCGGCCGCGAATCCGCAGCCGATCAGGTACATCAGAAGGGCGGTCGTGGTCTGCTTGCGCGTTTCGCGCAGCAGCCGGTGGTGCAGATGGTCCTGGTCGCCGTCCATGATGCCGCCGGAATGCGGATCGAGCAGTTTCCGGGCGCTGCGCCGCCAGATGGCGAGAACCACGTCGAAGAGCGGAACCCCGATCGCCAGCAGCGGCAGCAGCAGCGAGGTCGCCGTCACCGCACGGTCGATGGTCGAAAGCCCGGTAATCGCAAAGATCAGCCCGAGGAACGTACTGCCGGTGTCTCCGAGGAAAATCCGCGCAGGATGGAAGTTGTAGCGCAGGAAGCCGAAACATGTACCGGCCAGAATCAGCATGCTCATCGCCTCCGGCGCGTGTCCGCCCGCCGGCAGGAACCAGATCGCCATGCAACCCGCCGACACGATCGCGAGTCCGGAAGCGAGCCCGTCGAGTCCGTCGATCAGGTTGAACGCGTTCAGGATGACGATCACCCAGCCGACCGTCAGCGCCAGCGAAAGAAACCACGGGACCGGCCAGCCGAGAATCGTGTAGTCGCAGTCCATGTTGAACCAGACGATCAATGCCACGACGATCTGAACCGCGAGCTTCAGCTTCGACTTCAGTTCGCGGCGGTCGTCCACAATGCCGAGCGCGCCCAGCAGCAGCGCCGGAACCAGCAGCCGCGCCAGAAGCTCCCGGGATTCCGGCAACGAAGAATGAAGCGCATAGAAGCCGAGCGCCGTGAAAAACGCCAGAATCACCGCAATGCCCCCGCCGCGCGGGACCGCATGCTCATGAATGTGCCGTCCGCCCGGCTTGTCCACATAGCCCAGGCGCGGCAGCACACGAATGCAGACCCGCGTCAGCAGCACCGACAGGCAGCAGCCGAACAGCGGATACAACACGAATCCCCAGCCAGGGGAGAGAAAATCAATCATTGCGCTTCACCTCTCCGCCAATAAGCGGAGCCAGCGGGAACAGACGGCGGTTCGGCTGAATTTCTCGCGATAGATGCGCCAGGCGTGATTCCGCGCCTGTTCCAGCACTTCCGGCTTGTTCCCCAGCTCCCGGATGAAGTGCAGCGCCGCCACCGAAGCATCGTCCAGGACACACCCCAGTTTCTCATCGGCGATCCAGCGGGCGATGCAGCTCTCTTCCGGCCCCGAAAACAACACCGGGCGGCCGATGGCCAGGGCGCCGAAAAACTTCGACGGAACCACGATGCCCTCCCATCCCCGGCGCAGGCTGATCAGATGGATGTCCGCCGCGGCCAGCCGTCTTTCGAGTTCCGCTTCGGAAGCAAATCCGGCCAGGCGGATATTCGTATCCTCCTTTGTGAGCTGCGCAAGCTGCACCTTGTACTGATTGCCGTAACCGGCGAAACAGAAGGCTGCGTCGATTCCACGGCGGCGGCACTCCCGCGCCAGCCCGATGAACGGGCTGAGATCGTGGGCATAACCGACCGTGCCGGAATAGAGCAGTCCGATCTTCGCCTCACCGAACAACTCGCGCCGCACGTCCGGATCGGATTCCGGAACCTCCGACGGTTCCGCCAGCGCCCACGGCGTCAACGTCGCGCATTCGGCCCCGTGACCGTACGCCTGAAGCCGCTTCCGCATGCATTCCCCGATGTCAACCATCGCGTCAACCCGGCGGTAAGCCCACGGCACGAACGGTTTCGTCAGGGCGGCCAGCCGTTTCATCCATGCCGGGGAGTTCACCAGAATCGCCTCTGGATACAGATCGAACGCCCAGTGGATCAACCGGATGCGCCGGTTCATCAGCCGCAGAAGCGGAAACATCAGATATGCGAACTGCGGATCGGTCCCGACGAGTACCGCGTCAAACTCTCTTCTCCGCCGGAAGAATCCGCACAGCCATTTCAGCTGGAGGATTCCGGAGTTGAACAGCCGTCCGACATTGCTCCCCTGCGAAAAGTTCGGCCGGGAGAAGCGCCGGATCTCCACACCGTTCCAATTCTCTTCTTCAGCTAATACTGCATTGGTACGAATCAAACGGTTTCCGGTAAATACCGTGACCGAGTGCCCGGCACAAACCAGCTCTTCTGCCAAATCCGAAAATAATCGCGCACTAATCACAGTGTCCGGGTGAAAAAAGTGATAGATTAGAAGGATGTGTTTCATAATGATTTCCGCCTGTACCCGTATGTAATCGGCTTTCTAGCCCGGCTTCTTACTGCTGTGTTTGACCGGCACTTCGGAGGATCGCTTCATCCAAAGAGGTGCGAACCTGAAGATTCAATTCTTTTTGAGCTCGCCCGATATCGGGAATATAGCGATTCGCCCCTAATTGGGATTGCTTTTCCCCCTGTATCAGCACTTCCCCGGAAGAACCCAAAAGCCGTTTTACCCGCCGGGCTAAGTCCGCGATGGAAACCGCCTCGTCACTCCCTACATTATATGCCTCGCCACTGCGTCCGCATTCCAGAATGCGGAACAGCCATTCCACCAGATCATCCGCGTAAAGATAACTTCGAAGCTGCATCCCGTCTCCTTGAATAATAATTTCATTTCCCGCCAGCGCGTCCCGGATAAAGTTACCTATAGCGAAATGAATATTTCGATTGAGATACGGTCCAGTAAAGGAAAAACACCGCGGCAGAACGGTATTAATGCCGGATTCGCAGCACATTCTTTCCGCCTCCAGTTTGGCCTCGCCGTATTCATTGACCGGGTGACAGGGGGTTGTTTCCGCCATCCTTCCCATTCCGGAGGGCTGTGGACCATAAACCGCCCCCGAACTGATCATCATCAATTTCTTTGCTCCGCACGCTCCCGCAAATTCAATTACCCGGCGCGTCCCGGCGAGAATCAAAGCATGCATCTCTCCTTGCGCCAATGTCGTCACTGCGGGAGCGGCCGCATGAATCACTGCGTCAAATGAACCATCTGAAAAAGTAAAATTCCGGACATCACCCTCGACAAATCGAACGGTCTTCATGCCGGAAAATTCGGGATTTCCGGCCAGAAAATGCGCCGGGTTACGCGACAGAATCACGAAATCGGTTTCCGGCAGATATCCCCGTCTCAACATCGACAAGATGCTCTTTCCGAAAAAACCGGTTCCTCCGGTCAGAAAAATCCGTTTCCCACGTAAATCACTCATTCTACTTTTTTTCCTTTGACAGTTTCATGGCCTTTCGCAATTCTTCTTCGGGCAGAGGCGGCGACATGTCATAGAATGGCCGATCGTACTCCAATTTCGGGGATACCGTCGTCGGAGCGGTAAGTTTTACTTCAACCAGAGCACTGGCGGGAATTTTTCTCAGAATTTGCGTCAATTCTTCCGGTGTCCGTGCGCAAAAATAAGGCAGATGGAACGCTTGGGCCAGCAATGCACACGCCGGCGGCTCATAGCCGCCATCAGGAGTTGTCGCGGCGAAATTTGAATGAAAGTAGAGTGACTGAAATTGCGTTATCATTCCCAGAGAAGCGTTATTCATCACCAACACCCGCACCGGTAGACGATACTGGGAGATCAACGGCAGACTTTGCAGTGCGATCTGCAACCCGCCATCCCCGGTGACCACCCACGCCCGGCAGACCGGATCGGCCATGACCGCCCCGATCGCCGCCGGAATCGCATATCCCATTGGCGCCATACCGCCCGATGTGAGGAAGCTCTGCCCCTCTCGCAACCGGAGCGTCTGAGCCGCCCACATCTGATTTTGCCCGATATCAGCAACAAAAATATCCCCGGGCTTCGACGCTGCGCCGAGCGCCTCAAGCATATCGTAAGGCATACGGTTGACGACAAAACGTTCCACCTCCCGCGTCTGCGAATACGTTTCCCGAAGGAAACCGATCTCCGTCAGCCACTCGGGATGGAGATTCAGCGTATCGGCAGCCTCCGCCAATCGCGTCAGAAAATCCCTCGCGTCGCCGTAATAGACGGTACGCCCGCCCAAGCGATGGCTGGTCATCTCATTTCGGTCAATATCAATCTGAATGATGTTTTTGCCTTTGCAGAACTCTTCCCTGCGGGCACCGGTCTGGCGAGTATCCAAACGGCTACCGATTGCCACCAGCAAATCCGCCCGCCCAACCGTTAGGTTTGCGGAACGATTTCCGTAACTGCCGATCATGCCGACGAAACCGGGAGTGAATTCATCCACCGCTCCTTTTCCCATCAGGGAAACCGCGATCGGAATTCCAGAATGCGAAAGCTGGTTCAGCGCAGCGGTTGCTCCGATCGCACCGCCACCTGCCAGAAGCAGAGGACGGGCGGCATGCCGAATTGCCTCGACCACAGCGGAAAACGCCGCATCGTCAAGCCGCATTATTCCTTCGTCCTCCGGAGCGAAATGTTCCAGCTTTTCCGGGTCGATCTCCTGCCTCTGCATATCCATCGGTAGATCAATCAGCACCGGACCTGGCCTACCGGACTGGACCAGATGCCATGCTTTTTCAAACTCCAGACAGATCCGGTCCGCCCGATCCAGCAATACCGCATATTTGGTTACCGGACGCGCCATCGATACAACATCCGTTTCCTGAAATCCCTGCTGTCGGATGGGCTTGTCATACTTATATTCGCCGGTATTCACCTGGCCGGTCACATAAATGACCGGAATGGAGTCGAAATAGGCATTGGCAACCCCCGTCAGAAGATTGGTCGCACCCGGTCCACTGGTGGCGATCGCCACCCCCGGCAGCTGCCGGCGGCGGGCATATCCCTCGGCCGCGAATGCCGCGGATTGTTCATGGTAAGTCTGAACAAACCGTACCCGCGCATCCCGACTGGCGGAATCAATGAGATGGGTCACCATTCCCCCGATGTAGCCATAGAGTGTATCAACGCCGCGTCTGGCGAAAAAATCAATGATCCAGTCACTTGCTTTCATGAATGAAATCCCGGATGATCGAAATCATGTAATCCAGACGGCGCTCTCCCATTCCCGGATAAAGACCGATCCAGAAGGCGTTGTTCATAATGTTGTCCGTATTCTTAAGTTCGCCAACAATCCGGTAATCCGTTCCTTCAACCAGATGTTCAAAGCAGGGATGTTTGGTCAAATTGCCAGCAAAAAGATTGCGGGTCTGAATGTTATGCGCCTCCAGATATTTGACCAGATCGTTACGGCTGAATTTCGCTTGTTCTGTCAGGGTGATCAGAAAACCGAACCAGGAGGGATCGCTCTCCGGATATTTTTCAAACAGCCGAATCTGCGGCAAATCTTTAAGTCCGTTGAAAAGGCGGGTGAAATTCGCCTTGCGCTTTTCCACGAATCCGGAAAACTTTTCCAGCTGGGCGCAGCCGACCGCCGCCTGCATATCGCTCACTTTGAGATTGTAGCCGAAGTGGCTGTACACATATTTGTGGTCATATCCCAGCGGCAAACTTCCATACTGCCTGGTGAAACGGCAGCCGCAGGTGTTATCGACACCGGAAACGCACCAGCAGTCACGCCCCCAATCACGAATCGACAACATAATCTTCTTGAGCAGCGGATCATTGGTATAAACCGCGCCGCCCTCTCCCATGGTCATGTGGTGCGGCGGATAGAAGCTGGAAGTGCCGATATCGCCCCAGGTTCCGGTGAACTTTCCGTCATACTTCGAACCGAGCGCATCACAGTTATCTTCGATGAGAAACAAGCCGTACTTGTCGCAAAACGCCTTTACCGCCTTGATATTGAAAGGATTTCCCAACGTGTGGGCGACCATGACCGCACGGGTTTTTCCGGAACGGGCGGCCTCCAATTGCGTCGGGTCGATATTCGCAGATCCGGCTTCCACATCCACAAGGACCGGCACTGCGCCGTATTGAATCACGGGGGCTACTGTGGTGGGAAATCCGCAGGCTACCGTGATAACTTCATCACCGCGCTTTACCCGACGCTCTTCGAGCAGCGGCGAAGTCAGCGCGGAGAAAGCCAGTAGATTGGCGGAACTGCCGGAATTCACCAGCAGCGCAAATCGCACGTCGAGATAATCAGCGAGTTTAGCTTCAAAATCACGCGAGTAACGCCCGTAGGTAAGCCAGAACTCCAAACTGGAATCCACCAGATTGCAGAGTTCTTTCTCATCGAAAACACGGCCCGCATAATTCACGCGGCTCTTGCCCGGAATGAATTCCGCATTCAGGGCCGGCTCATGGGCGAGATGATAATATTCCTTGACCTTTTCAATGATCTCGTCGTGCAGGGCTTTTACTTTGTCCATTCCAAATTCTCCTTCTCTGCGGAATTTATGTAATCGTTCAGATCCTGCTCGGTGTTGATTTTGCCGGCTCGGTAGAAATCCCGATACCAGCCGGCAGTATGAGCGAACGTTTCGGCGGGCGACCAGGTGCCGTGCCAGAAGAGTTCGCTGCGCGCCTTTGTACAGTCCAGTCGCAGCAGGGTTGCCTCATGAGGGGCATCCTTCGGCGGCTTGAGGCTGATCTGGATCGCGCCCCATTCCCGGCTCAATGCGGCAGCCGCGTCTTTGACGGTGATGACGCCGTCATCGGCGGGGCCGAAATTCCATCCTTCGGCGAAACGGGTGTCTCCTTCCCACAGTTTCCCGCCAAGCGCCAAGTAGCCGGAGAGCGGCTCCAGCACATGTTGCCATGGGCGCGTCGCTTCGGGACTGCGGATTTCCACCTCTTTGCCTGCGGCGGCAGCTTTCATGATATCGGGGACAAGACGGTCGGTGGCCCAGTCGCCGCCGCCGATGACATTGCCCGCCCGTCCGGAAGCCAGCAGGGTATGATGGCGGACTCCGTAGTCGGCATTGTTGAAAAAACTCCGCCGATAACTGGAAATCACCAATTCCGTACAGCCTTTGCTGGCGCTGTACGGATCATAGCCGCCCATCGGTTCCGATTCGCGGTATCCCCAGACCCATTCCCGGTTTTCGTAACATTTGTCGGAACTGATGGCGACGATCGCCCTGACCGATGGAGTGCTGCGGCACGCGTCAAGAACGCGCACCGTACCCATCACATTGCAGTCAAACGTTTCCACCGGTTCCCGGTAAGAAAGACGCACCAGCGGCTGAGCCGCCAGATGAAAGACGATTTCCGGTTGGAAATCGTCAAAAATCCGGCGCAGTCCCGCCGAATCGCGAATGTCGCACCTCTCGGAACGGATTTTCATATCAAGCAATGCGAAATGGTTGTGTGCCTCCGGCATCGGCAGGGCAACTCCACAGACTTCAGCGCCGAGTTTTTGGAGCCAATACACCAGCCAAGAACCCTTGAATCCGGTATGGCCGGTTACCAGAACCCTTCGGCCAGCATAAACTGAGTTGAACATAATTTTACTTCCAATATTTTGTCCAGGGGGCATTCCCACTGTCCCACAGGGAATTCAACAGATTGTATTCGCGCTGGTTATCCATGCACTGCCAGAACCCTTCGTGCCGGAACACGCACATCTGGCCGTCTTTCGCACATTGAGTCATGGGGGTACGTTCAAAGATCAGCGACGCATCGTCTGCAAGATATTTTTTCACGAACTTCCGGTTGACAACCATGTAACCGCCGTTGATGTAACCTCCCACCTGCGCGGGCTTTTCCTCAAAACCGCGTACATCGTCGCCGTCGAGGATCATCTCGCCGAATCTGGCTTCCGGATGAACTGCGGAAATGGTCAGAAGCTTTCCGCCGCAAAGATGCCGCCGATAGAGCGCCGCCAGATCGATATCAGAAACGCCGTCTCCATAAGTGAGGAAAAAATTCTCATCGTCGGAGGCGAGATATTTCGAAGCGCGGAACACCCGTCCGCCGGTCATGGTTGCCAAGCCGGTTCCTGCGAGCGTAACCTCCCAATCCGCTTCCGCGCAGTCGCCGTAAAAACGGATGTCGGGGTTGTGTCCCAGCGTGATGGTGGCATCCGCGGTACGCATATGGTAGTTCATGAAATAATCGACGAACGCTTCGCGTTTATAACCGAGACACAAAATAAAACGGCGCACGCCAAAGGAGGCATACGTTTTCATGATGTGCCAGACGATCGGCTGTTCTCCGATCGGAACCATGGGTTTGGGAAGGAGTTCGGTCACTTCCCGCAACCGGGTTCCCTTTCCGCCGCACAAAATAATCGCCAGCGGCATTTTTTCAGTAGAAATATTCATTTCCATTCCTTGTTATAATTGAATAGAACCATTGTTTTTTGTTTGTATTATCTGCGGTTCTTTTCTGCGGATTACGCCGATCGGCTTCGCCGGGTTTCCTGCGGCCAGAACGTTTTCCGGCAATGGCTTCACCACTACGCTTCCTGCCCCGACGACAGTATTGCGCCCGATGGTCACACCTTTCAGCACGGTCACTCCGGCGGCGAGCCAGACGCCGTCTTCCAAGATCACGGGAGCACATTTCCCTTTGCCGCCGTGAATGCGCGCCTCTGCGGAAACAGGGTGAAAATCGCAGTCGAGAATTCGGCATCCGGCTCCGATCAGTACGTTTTTCCCTATACGAATCTCCCGCGAGGCGACCAGCGTGGAACCGCTGATGCCGCAACCATCCCCCAGTTCAATGCGCCCTCCCTCCAGAGTGCCGATCGAAACCGGTTGAAAGACGCCGGCGATATTCGAACAGCGTGCCGAACGCAGACAGACATGCCGTCCGACATAGACCTTTCCTTTCGGGTCAATTTCAAGGCGAGGCAGACCAACACATTTCACAATGCCGTGAAGCCGCACTCCCCACAATTTCAGCAGCATGGTACCGAACACGCTCCCCGCGATGGTATTCCATGCCTTCCACAACCAAAAAATATAAAACATTCGATTGTCTTTCGTTCTTGCCGTGTCCGTTAGAATCCTAAAAGAGCGGCTTTTTACCTGAAACCGCGCGTCCGAGCCTTACGACACCCCAACAGACTAGCAGCAGGATCACTGTGCTGACTGGAAAAACGAATGGAATAGCCCCATCTTCAGACAGCGGGTGAAAATTCCGGCTCTCACGAGCGTTTTTCTGACATTTTTTTCAGAATTTCCAGAAAACGCTCAGCCATCTCTTCAGGCGAGAAGAACCTGCAGTACTTCGCCCGGTTTTCATCGCCGAGCTGACGATCCGCGTCCAGCCGCGTCAGCTTGGAACGGATTGCCCTCGCCAGATCGTCGGCATCGTTTTGCTCTCCGTCCCAGACCGAAACATATTTTGCTGCTGCGTAGAGTTCTGTCGAACCGTTGAAACGTGCTATCAGCGCCGGAGTTCCGTGACCTACAGATTCCACCAGTGCCAACGGAGTGCTTTCATAACAGCTGGGCATGACAAAGAGATCCAGACAATGCAGGTAATCGGCATATTTTTCGCCCCAGCCGGTGATGTGATACAGCGCTTCGGGAACTTCCCTGAGCCGTTCTTCAAGAGCCGGACGTTCCGGTCCGTCACCGATCAACAGAAGTCGGGACAAGGGTTTTCCGCCGCGATTGGAAAGTTTCCAGGCTTCGACCAGAGTGTTGAGATTCTTCTGCGGCACAAATTGGCAGGCAATGCCGATTATCGGCAGTTTCGCGGAATCTGCTGCGGCGGCGTCAATCCACGTGTCGGCAAGCCGGGCACGCACTTTACTTATAGCAGGAAGTTCCGGATTGAGCGGCACTCCGCTCAACAGCACTTCACAGGGAAAATTCAACCGGTAATAATCGAAAAACTCTTTTCGGCTGTCCACCGAACTGAAAAGCATCAGCGGCGCGAACTTCCGATACCAATGACGCAAAAGGATTCCCCGAACCCGTCCGAAGGGACGCTGCTCCTTGAATCGGGTCATCGGCAGGTGAAGAATCGACGCGACCGGTGCAATGCCGGCCAGTTCCGCCCCTCGGATATAATCAAGGGAATCCTCGTCATATTGCTGATTGACCAGAATATAATCCGGCGCAAGTTCCCGGCAAAACGCCGCAATCTTTCTCTGCTGCCCGAAAGCAAACATCGATTGCAGAAACCGGAGTTTGCGATCCCGCAGGCCGACAAGACCCAAGCGGTAAACGGAAGCGCCGCATTTGCAAAGGTCGGCGGCCCAGCCATCCATATAGTTCGCGTCGGAAAGCAGAACATCCACCGAACATCCCCGCGCCAAAAGACCGGAAGCCATGAACACCAGATATTTCTCTCCGCCTCCGCGCGGGCTCGAATTGGAACTGATCAACAGAACTTTCATTGTTTCATCGCCTCTCTCATGCTGTGATATACCCGCACAATTCCCTCGCCGAGCGGAATCGCGCACCGCCAGGAGGTTTCTGTCGTCAACCGCGATGTATCCAAAACGTTACTCGCCACGTCGAATCCCCGCGCGGGTACATGGCGCGGTTCCGGAACCGTCATACAGTTTTTCAACAAAGCGATGATATCGTTGATGGAGTGTCCTTGCCCGCTGCCGACGTTGAAAACACGTTCCGCACCTTCATAATTCAACAGACAGGTCACCGCCGAAGCGACGTCATCCACATGGATATAGTCGCGTACAGCACACCCGTCTCCAATCACATCAATTGGTTCGCCACGCAGTGATTTGGCGATCAGGAGACCAATCAGTCCCTGCGGGCGTCCCAGTTGCGGATTCGGACCGTAAAGATTGCTCGGTCGCAAAATGATCGGGCGCACCTTGAATGCGGAACAGAACATCAGCATATACTTTTCAATCGCGAGTTTGCTGATCCCGTAAGCGCAGACGGGTTCGCATTCCGATGTTTCGGGGATCAGCCCCGACCTTGCCGCCGCTCCGTAAACGGTTCCGCCGCTTGAAAAATACAGAAGCCGGCGAATCCGGGTCTCGTTGAGGCGCTTGAGCCAGCCGACGGTGGCCTCAATGTTGTCCCGGATATCAGCAGCGGGATCCGCCATCGAACTTACCGGAACAGTCGTATGAACCAGATTGACCGCGATTTCGGAATCGCCCAATGCAGCGAGCACGGAATTCGCATCACTGTAATCGCCCTCGACAAACGAGACTTTATCTGCTATTTCCGCCAACCGAAAATGCGAGACGCCCGCACGATCAAACACCCGTACGCAATACCCCGCCCGGACCAACGCATGACAGATGCGGCTTCCCGCAAATCCGAGCCCCCCCAATACGACAACCGTATTTTGTCGCGACATGGCCTCTCTTCCCATGAATCTTCTATCCATATTCATCATTCATCTATCCAATATTGAAGCATATAATTTCAAAAACGACTCCGATATCCCGTCCCAGGAAAATTTATGGGCGGCAAGCTCCCGGGCACATCCCCCCATCCGAAGAAGAACATCGTCCGGTTCGGCAAAAAATGCTTCAAGTCTCCGGCAGAGTTTTTCCACCTCCGGTTCGATCCGGAAAGCGGCTCCGGCGGCAACACCTTCGGGCAGATTGCAGAAATCCGTCAGAAGCGTCGGCAAACCATACGCCCACGCTTCCAGAACCGTCATTGGCAACCCTTCGCTGAACGAGGGCAGGATGAATGCGCGGCTCCGCCGAAAGGCGTTCGCTTTCGCCTCCCCGAACAGCGGACCGGGAAATATGATATCCGCTTGCGGAAATTGCGCAGCCAACCGATGCAATTCCATCGCGTAGTTGTTCTGATCCCATCCTGCGATGACCAGACGCCAATTCTCCGGCTGAAGCTGTCCGAAGGCCTGAATCAAACCGGCGGCGCCTTTTTTCGGATGAAGCCGTCCCAGAAAAAGCAGTTCTTTTTTCCCGTCCACGGCAGGGAAAGGGGAACTCTCCGGCGGGAGGTCGATGCCGTTCGGAATCGTAACGATCCGCTTTCCGGGGTGAAAGACCTCGGTTTCTTCGGCTTCAGCCTTGCAGAGAGCGTGAATTGCGGCGGCGTTTTCAAACACCCGGTGTTCAAAAAGCGCGGCAAAGATTTTTTTCTTCCACTGCGAATTTTTCAATGCCCACGGGTCCAGCATACCATGCGGGCTGACGATATAGGGAAGATGCATATCCGCCGCCGCCAATTCCGCATAACACCAGATGCCATGAATGTGTACAAGATCAGGAGCAAATTCACGCAACAGTCTTTTCAACCCCGGCGCATAACGGATTCCTTTGCGCCAGAGAGCCGGTGCGGTGTGCCAAGCCACTCCGGCGGCGGTACAATCCCCGGCGGCATAAGAATCATCAGTGCCGAAAAGGCAAACTTCGTGGCCTCGCGCGGCAATTTTCCCCGCCAGCGCATACATCACCGGAGCAATACCGCCATTCGTTCTGGAAATAGAGTCCGCAATCAGAGCGATTCGCATATATTACCTTTTCTCGGAATAAGGAGGCATGTCGTCGAGAGAATTCAAAAGAACTTCAAGTCGATCACTCCACGCTTCTTCTGAATAATTCATCAAAATAGCATGAGGATCTTCCTGCAGAGAATTTCGAAATTCCCGGTCATTGTAGATATGCAGAATCGCCGCTCGCAATGCTGCGACATCCCCTGTCGGCACAAGAATCCCATTTCTATTGTCAATGATCCCATCAATTCCTGCTTCGTGAGTTGTGATGACTGGGCAGCCGCAACTGATTGCTTCCAGCACAACCCCAGCCATTCCTTCGCAAAAAGAAGGAAATACAAATGCATCCGCCATCTGAAACTCCCGGAGCATTTGCCGACGGTCCAATCGTCCAAGAAAGGTGATATTTTGAAATTTTTCCGCATGTGGCACCGAGTCCGCCGAAATTCCAGCTGCTCGAAATTCCATGTCCGGATGTTCTTTTTTCAGTTCATCCGCAACGGCGGCCAAAAGGTGCAATCCCTTGCGAAACCAAGTCCCCCCAGCCCAGAAAAACCGCCCTTTCTGCACAGTCTCAGTGGATTTCTGCGATGAGAGAGAAGAACCGTAGGGGCAAACGCGAATGCGTTCCGCTGTCTCTGGAGAAAGTTTCAATACTCCCTCCCTGACGAAATTGGATGGACAGAGGATCTGGTCGCTCAACTGGCAAATCTGACGCAGAAGCGTCTTGGAAAATAGATCGACGCCCCGGGGAGCGGGAGCATCAGCAACATGAAATTGTGCAACAATATCCCGTAACAAAGGGTTGATATACATGTCCGTGATAATTGTGACACCGGGTATTTTGCGGGCGTATTGCAGAAATGTAAGATTTTCGCAATACATGTTATAGATAATATCTCCGGGTTCAACTCCCCAATGAATCATCTTTGAGGACAGCCATGTTCCCCAGCGGGTTTGTTCGGAAACCTGTTTCCGAAATAATGACGAAAGACAATCATGTATAATGACCGTATCCGTACTGAATACTTTTTCTTTTGGAACTCCGGTAATTCGACGGGCGGCCAATCGGTTCAGCGGTGGAACGGGAAGCAGGGGATCTAAGAACGTTGCGACCCGTCCCAACATACTGTGATCGGAACTATCCGTGTACAACGCTTTCAGACGATGCTGCTGCTCTAAAATTCGAGCGAGCGCGTAACGATGCCGTGCTCCATGCTGACATAAGATTACTTGACGCACAATGCACCTCTTTTCGCCTGATCTCGACAACAATGTAAAATGGGATAAACCAACGTGAAGAAAAATATCCAAGGCAGCGAAAGCAATACGGCGGTGAAGGCGGGCACCACATGCAGAGCGGGTGAAATCAACCAGATATACATCACACAGGCAAGCATATTTCCCCGCTTTGCAAACTGATAGAACCGTCCCATTATCCAGCCGCACAGCCAAAACAACAGTACGCCAAACCAACAAAAAGACTGATAAGCATCGGCATATCCGAGTTGCATAGATCCACTAAGACCGCGATATCTCGGGTATACAACTGTTCGGGGATATGGCTTGGGATACGATCCGGGAAAACAGAAGGCGAGTTTGGTTTCAATTCCTCCCAGAAGCTGCGCAGGGTAATAGCTGAAAATAAGCAAATTCCAATGAGAAGTGCCTAAATCGAAAAAAGGATATTCATCTGCCGCACAGATTGCATAGACACAGTTTTCGAATTCTCGGCCGCCGCCGTCCCGAAAGGTTTCCATCGCAACTTCATACCAATCCACTTCTCGGATTTGTTCCCATATATTCGCATCATCCTCTTGCACAACAATTCTGCGATAAGCTCCGACTGCGTTGATTCCGATGAATCCAGCCGCGATTATTGCAACGAATCCCCAGCGAGGGAACGCTTTTCCCCTGACAAACCAGAGTGTCAACAGAATAGCCAATGAAAATTGAGCCGTATCGTTTCTGCGACCATAGAAAACAATCGCAATCAAAAAGACTATGCTGGACAGCAAGGTCAGTACCAGACTCAATTTGAACTTGTACTTCAAAGACAGATATAACGAAAGACAAAAACCAAACTTCATCAACTGTGCGAAAAAGATCAAGATCGTCGCACTTCCTGTCAGGTTGCCGACTTCATTGGTCTGTTTGCCGGAAAAATTGAATGCGATATAGAATGCGATTCCGACTATCGTAAAGAACGCGGCCGCAATCTGACAGCTTTGGAGATTTAGTGACAAGTTCAGCAAACGTCCTGCCGGTTTGGCGCTTCGAGCCGCCGATGTGAAGCCGCGCCACAGCGCGAGCGTACAGGCCGAGGCGAACAGCAGTGTGTACCAATAACCGTTTTCCGGCAATTCATCCTGCATGGAGTAAAATGCCACTGCCTGCGGGACAACGAAGATCAACGCAATCATACCGGCCCAGAAGGGATATTCATAACCGCGTTCTTTCCGGATGAACAAAAAATGAAAACACATCCATAGATTGAATGTTATATATAAAATAAGGGAAAATAATGCCATCTTATTACGCCTTATTTGTGGTTATTGTTTCCGGCAATTTCAAAAGGGATAAATAAATCTTTGCGACTGTGTCGGGAGTATGTTTCGTGAGATGCGCTTCGATTTGTTTTTTATCTGGATGTTCGACAGAGGGAAACGCCAAACACTTTGCCAATTCTTCGACATTCCCACGTTCAAAGAACCGTCCTAAATTTCCCAATGCTTCAGGAAGCCCACCGCATCTGGAACAGAGAACCTGACTTCCACAAGCCAACGCTTCCAAAGCTACAATGCCGAATGCTTCATCACAAAGGGACGGGATCACCATCTCGCGATGTCGGGCAATTTCCATGGCAACTTTTTCCGACGGGCAACTTCCTATGCATCTGACATGTTTCTGAAAAAACGGAACTTCACGCAGCTGCTTCTCCAACTGAGGATTTTCGGATACATCACCAATCAAAGTTAACGTATGCTCCACATGATAACGTTCAAAACAGAGCAGGAATGCCTGAAGCAAAATACCGACTCCTTTGTCTTCTACAAAACGACCGACATAGATCAGATCCTGATTGCGAACGATTTCCGGATAAGCATGAAACAGTTGAGAATTATAGGGATTGGGAACGGTCTTTACGCATTCCGGTTTAACTTCCAGCGTCCGCATATATTGACTCACTGCGCAAACTTGAGTTTTCCGCTCCAACAAATTTTGAAAAAATTTCTTTATCCCGGAACTGGCGGGAGCTGGAATATGCCGGATCAGCAGGGCCTTGCGCCGAAACAATAGAAGCGGCCAAGCTAACTTTAAAATATTTCCCTGAAGAATCACGGCTTCTGCCTTTGAGAATTCACAAAAAATACGCAATTGGGATGGATGAAGATACACATTAATTCCCGGCAAATTCCAAATGTGATTGGGACATAAGGTTAGAATTGAAACCTGATACCCTCGATCTCGTAACGCCAGCGCCAAAAGACGAGAAACCATAGCCACCCCGCCTCTGTTTTCGGACAGCAGCCAGGTGCAGATAAGAATTTTCGGTCTTTTTTTCATTTAAAAGCAAAGTTTTCGAATGGGCAACCATTGCGAGAGCCGACGCACGCATTCCGCAAGCAGCAATGTCGCTACAAAAACAAAGCCGAAGCGATAGGCGGAATTCAGGTTCGGCATGAAACGATCCATATAGAAGATGACGAGCCCGTGTAATACATACAGCAACACGCTCACATCCCGCAACCATTGCGACGAAATCCGCTTTTCCAATGATTCCGGCAGCCGAAGCTTTAACAACCACAGAAAAACACAGAATATCTCCGGAAGCAGAAAAAACACCGGAAGGATCGTGATTTGAACATATCTCTGCAACCCGTAACAGCAAACAACACCGCCGGAGCAGATGACGACAACGGCAAACAGCCGTTTCGACGTCATGACAACCCGATCTTTCAGTTCAAAACAGAGACCTCCGACAGCAACATAGTAGATCCCGCTCCACAGCGAAGATTCAAAAAACGCATCTTTCGGGAAATACACGCCCAAACGGACCAACTGCTGCAACAGAAAAACGAGGCAACAGAAGATCAAATAGTATTGGAATTTTCTTCCAGCGAAAAAAATCATGCAGACCTCTCCCAACAGGAGAGCCGGCATGAACCAAAGCAACTGGTAGATACCGGGATAGAAATAAAGATTCCATTGAGCCGCGGGATAGAAGCAGGAAATTCCCGACGCGGTATTGCAGATTATCCAGACTGCCGACCAGAAAAGGTAAATCGTCCCCAGCGATCGAACCGAATGACCCAGAAGATTCCATGCGATTTGTCCCGGTTCCGCTTTTGCGGTCTTTTTCCGCAGAAAATAGCCGGAACAGACAAAAAAGAAAGGAACCGCCAACCGACAGACAACCTGAACAAACAAGGCATTGCCCAGTCGGGAGAAAGAACTCAAGGGCACCGTGTGAATGCAGATGACCAGAAATGCAGCAATCCACCTGGACAGGTCGAGTGAGTACAGACGTGTACAGGATTTTGTCATTTTACGTCCATCTCCAATTGATTCTGCAAATATTCCGCCGCTTTATGCCGCTGTGCACTCAGCCGTTCCCGAATCAGATTCTCCTGATAAGCGGCGAGCGTATCAATACGGAAAGAGTCTATCTCTTCTGGAAGTATATAGCGGTCATCCAGCGAAAAGTCGTGCAACAGGTCGGTGATCCGGTCATTCTGTCCATCGCGTGCAACACGCGGAAACGACAGAAAAGGACGACGGTTCAAAATGGAAAATACGCTGCCGTGGAACGAGTTTGTTATGACAAACGATGCATTGGCAATCCAGCCGCACCACTCAGCCGGAGTTGGATAGACGGTTTTTCCTGTTTCCAGAAAGAATCGGAACCGTTGAGGTGAAATTGAGTAGACCGGCAGATTCAGCTCCAGCGCTACGTGGCGAATCAGTCGAGTCAGATTGCGCGTTAACGGTGCGGATTGCTGCAGTCGGTAAACCAGAAGATAGTTTGCAGGGTAATGCTTATTTTTGTACAATTCGGAATAATCATCGTGCAGCAGCGTCGGGTCAATCACTTGAATTGAATGCTTTCCGGCAAAATCACGGACCAAGTCCACACCACTGTTTTCCCGGACGGAAATTCCCGAAAACCCTTGCAGATATTTTTGCAGAGGAGCGCGAAACCGTTCTTCCAACACGGGAGTTCCGAAACTAGCCGCGTAGGAGAATTTTCTCCTGCCTTCCGGCACGAATGTCAGAAAATATGGCTCGTGAAACTGCTGTCCGTGCGGATTCCAGATTTGGTCGCTTCCACAGATGTAGGCATCGTATTCCGGGCAGGCACGCTTGAGTTCCTCTAATGAATTGTAATGCATCGAACTCAAGGAAAGATTCGTTCGACGGAAATCGGCGAATTTGCCATTCAACCGGAATGAGGAATAACGATTCATCAAACGGATATATCCCTCTTGAAGCAACAGTCTAAGGTTGTGCCCCAATGCACCTGAATCATTGGGTGGACGGTAGTCGACCATCTCCACATGATGGCCGCGGGCTTCCAGAAAACGCTTTAGCGCATATGCTTGCAAAACCGCTCCATAGTTGGAGCAGAAATGATATGTCATAATACCGATTTTCATGAGAGATACTTCCTTTTCCAGATTTTGTCTGCAATCTTCCATGCGATCTGATTGCTTTTTGCCAAAGCATTGAGCAGCATACGAACAGGACCGGAGGGGCGATTCGTGGCGAGAGCCCGGTAATAGTGTGACATCACCTCTCCGCGCGCAATCCAAGAAAGAGATATGGGACGACGGATTCCGTCCATCTTGAAGAAACGACGCAAAACATTAGCGTTTCGTTGTTTATTTCTGAAAGCCCCTTCCTGCGACAATAATATCATATCGATGGAGATTGGAGTGAATGCGCGCGGGAGCTCCTCCAAGAGGCCGATGCGGTCGATGATGAGGTTTGTGCCTAGTGGATCGTTGGAATATTCAGGCAGCCATGCATCCATGAAAGCGATGTCAGCACATTCTGCGAACAGGTCGTCACAGAAGAAACAACCCGGCAAGGAATAGCAGTCAGAAACCCAAGTTTTTAAGATATTGTCTTCCCAAAAATACAGGG
>ERZ1034952.63-NODE-63-length-89841-cov-81.394349_pt1 | contig 89841 bp, 69 predicted proteins | sample MGYA00520625_ERZ1034952 | MGnify/ENA primary metagenome ERZ1034952 (study PRJEB33766, sample SAMN09781773) | gut metagenome | biome: gut microbiome | host: Homo sapiens | place: Madagascar | study: EMG produced TPA metagenomics assembly of the PRJNA485056 data set...
TTCGGGGAAACCTTTCCCCGTGCCCCACCGGGGCTGTCGCGAAGCGACTGGGGGTTGGATGAAAAGTGCGCGAAGCGCGAAGCGACCGAAGGGGTTTCGGGGAAACCTTTCCCCGTGCCCCACCGGGGCTGTCGCGAAGCGACTGGGGGTGAATTAATATTTTATGGACTAAATTTTTTTAGTCCATAAAATATTCTTATTTTTGCAGACTGACTTCTCCGTAACGTCAGCGCATTGAAGTGGAACCTTTCCCACGCTTGGGCCGGGAATAATACAGGAATGGTATGATCGCTATTTTCTACAGACAGAACGGCAAACTGTTGGTTTCCCAATCTGAAACGGAGCTTTCCAATCTGAAACGGGACAATGTCCTTTGGATTGACATCCTTTCTCCGTCCGGAGAGGAGAAACACACTGTGGATGAGTTTCTTGGAGAGGAAATCCAGAGCCGCGCGCAGGCTGAGGAGATTGAGAGTTCGTCACGTTTCTCCGAGACGGAGAACGCGATCTTCGCGAACACCAACTTCCTGATGCCGGGACCGGAGGACTATTCGATGGAGGCCGTCTCGTTCACTTTCGTCGGGAATTGTCTGACGACCTTGAGGGATGTTCCGCTGCGAAGCTTCACCGAGCTTCAGCGCAGGATAGTCGCGATGCCTCAGTCATATCCGAACGGCTACACGGTCTTCGCCAGCATTATGGACCAGCGTGTCGATCTGGACGCGGATATGATCGAGCTTATGAGCAAGGAGATCTCCCAGTACAGCAAGCGAATCAACCAGCAGGAAGACATCGACGAGGACTTCCTCTTGGACATCAACCAGTTGCAGGAAAACACGATGCTCGTGCGCGAGAACATCGTCGATAAGCAGCGTCTGATCTCGAATATGCTCAGGAGCGACAAGTACCCGAAGGATCTGCACAGGCGTTTCTCGGTTCTGCTCCAGGACATCAATTCCCTGATCAACCACACGAATTTCGGTTTCGAGAGGCTTGAGTACCTTCAGGACACGGTTGTCGGTCTTATCAACCTGGACCAGAACAAGATTATGAAGATATTCACCCTTGTGTCCGTGCTCTTGATGCCTCCGACCCTTGTGGCGAGCTTCTACGGGATGAACGTCCCTATGCCGCTGATGGACAAGAGCTGGATGTGGGTGCTGCTGCTCGGCGTGATGCTGCTGACGGTCGCGCTGGTGCTGTTCCTCTTCAAAAGGAACAAGCTTCTGTAAAATAATCCGGTTTTCTTATTGTAAATCAGATGATTTTGCCTATCTTTGCACGCCTTTTGACCGGCCGTGCCGTGTTGGCGTGTCCGGTAGGGCGTAAAAATATTGTTAAACAACTAGTTATCTTTAATTACCATTATGGCAGAAGAAACACAGAAAGTAGCCGAGGAAGCTAAGGTAGAGGCTCCTGTACAGGAAGCGCCTAAGGCCGAGGCTCCGGCAAAGAAAACATCTCTCAACGCTTCAGTGGCGCCAGAGAACTTCGACTGGGACGCTTTTGAGGGCGGATCAGAGATCTACGGCGGCGAGGACAAGAAGTCCATCGAGGACGCTTATGACCAGACTCTCTCCAAGATCGTGGAGAACGAGGTCGTTGAAGGAACCGTTACCGCCATCTCCAAGAGAGAGGTTATCGTCAACATAGGTTACAAGAGCGAGGGTGTCATCCAGGCTCCTGAGTTCCGTTACAATCCAGACCTCAAGGTCGGTGACAAGGTTGAGGTTTACGTTGAGTCCGCAGAGGACAAGAAAGGCCAGCTCATCCTTTCCCACAAGAAGGCACGCGCCCTCAAGTCTTGGGACAGAGTGAACGAGGCGTTCAACAACGACGAGATTGTCAAGGGCTTCGTGAAGACCCGCACAAAGGGCGGTATGATCGTCGATGTCTTCGGCATCGAGGCGTTCCTCCCGGGCTCACAGATCGACATCAAGCCTATCCGCGACTACGACGCTTACGTCAACCAGACAATGGACTTCAAGATCGTCAAGATCAACCAGGAGTTCCGCAATGTTGTCGTTTCCCACAAGGCTCTTCTCGAAGCCGAGCAGGAGCAGCGTAGGGCCGAGCTCATCAGCAAGCTCGAGAAGGGACAGATCCTCGAGGGTACCGTCAAGAACATCACCAACTACGGAGTCTTCGTTGACCTCGGCGGTGTTGACGGTCTCATCCACATCACAGACCTGTCTTGGGGCAGGATCGACAACCCTGAGGAGGTCGTTTCCCTTGACCAGAAGATCAAGGTTGTCGTCAAGGAGTTCGATCCTCAGCAGAAGAGAATCGCCCTTGGCTACAAGCAGCTTACCCCTCATCCTTGGGACAACCTCGACGCCAACATCAAGGAAGGCGACGTTGTCAAGGGTAAGGTTGTCCTCATCGCTGACTACGGCGCTTTCGTAGAGATCGAGCCGGGTGTCGAGGGTCTTATCCACGTGTCTGAGATGTCTTGGTCTCCAAGACTCCACAGCGCGCAGGAGTTCCTCAAGGTAGGTGACGAGGTAGAGGCCAAGGTTCTCTCCATCGACCGTGAGAACAGGAAGATGTCCCTGGGTCTGAAGCAGCTCACCCCTAACCCTTGGGAGAGCATCCGCGACAAGTACCCTGTAGGTTCCGTTCACAAGGCTGTCGTACGCAACATCACCAACTTCGGTGTGTTCGCAGAGCCAGAGGACGGTGTTGAGGGACTCATCCACATCAGCGACCTCTCTTGGAACAAGATCAAGCATCCTTCAGAGCTCGTGGCTCCTGGTGATGTCATCGACGTTCAGATCCTTGACTTCGACGAGGCCAACCACAAGCTCAGCCTTGGCCACAAGCAGCTCACCCCTAATCCTTGGGACGCCATCGAGGAGAAATACCCTGTAGGCTCCGTTGTCGAGGGTACGGTTGCCTCCCTTACCGACAAGGGCGCCAACATCAAGCTTGAGGGTGACGACGAGGGCTTCGCGTTCAGCCGCGACCTCATCAAGGAGGACGGCAAGCAGGCCATCGTGGGCGAGACACTTCCGTTCAAGGTCATCGAGCTCAGGAGAAGCACCCGCAGGATCCTTCTCTCACACGTAAGGACATACGCTGAGGCCAAGGCCGAGAAGGTGGCCGTTGAGGCTGACAACACCAAGAAGGCGGTCAAGAAGATCAACTCCAACCTGGAGAAGACCACCCTCGGTGACATCAGCGAGCTCGCTGCCCTCAAGGACAAGCTCGAGAAAGGTGAATAATTTATGGATTTCACATTGACGGTGTTGGGCACGGCTTCGGCCAAGCCCGGCCCCGGAAGGAATCAGAGCGCTCAGGTACTTTCCGTACATGGGCGCTCATTTTTAATAGATTGCGGAGAAGGCGTGCAGACGCGTCTTCAGGAGTGCCGCATATCCCTGCTGAAGATAGACTCAATCTTCATCTCCCACATCCACGGCGACCACGTATTCGGACTTTTCGGCCTGCTTTCCACGATGGGAATGCTCAGCAGGATGTCGCCGCTGAACATCTACGCTCCAGTCAGCTTCGGCCCGATCCTGAAATTCTTCCTTTCCTACTACGGCGATGTCATCCCTTTCGAGATACGGCATATTCCTATGAATATGAAGGTTCCGGAGATGATCTACCAAACCAAGTCTCTGGAAATCTACGCTTTCCCGCTGAACCACAAGATCGAAACCTTCGGCTGGCTGTTCCGCGAAAAGGAGCCTCAGATGAATGTCAAAAAATGGAAGATTGATGAATATGACCTCTCACTCACCGAGATCGGCGCGGTCAAGCGTGGCGAGGATGTGATCCGTGAATATCCTGACGGCACCACCGAGGTGCTGCCGTTCGAGGAACTGGGCTACAAACCGTATGTTCCTCGTTCCTTCGCCTATTGCAGCGACACGGCTCCGTTTCCGGAACTGTCTTCCTGGGTGAAAGGCGTGGACCTGCTCTATCACGAGACTACATACACGGCTGTGTTGGCGGACCAGGCTGCCCAGCGTCATCATTCCACGACTCTTCAGGCCGCGCAATGCGCGTTGGACGCAGGCGTGAAGAAACTCGTCATCGGGCATTATTCCTCACGGTGCAAGAACGTTTCCCAGTACGAGGCGGAATGCAGGAGCATATTTCCGGAGACGTATGCGGCCAATGACAGGGATGTCTTCGATGTCCCTTTGGTTAAATTGGACTGAGATGTTGTCAGATTGGGCTTATAGGGACCTTTCGTTGGCGAAAATTCATTATATTTACATTCTGTAGTCAGTAAGCGGCAAAACTTACACCGCCGCGTATTTGACAAGGATCCTTAAAGATTGTAAATATTCAGATGAGAAAGGTTATTATATTCATAAGTATTGTTCTGTGTCAGGTGGCCGCTTGGGCACAGGGCACGCCTCAGGAACGGTATATTCAGAAATGGGCTCCGACCGCTGTCAGGGAGATGTACCGCAGTGGTGTGCCGGCCAGCATCACATTGGCTCAGGGCATTCTGGAGTCCCGTTACGGGCTTTCGCCGCTGGCCTCCGAAGGCAACAACCATTTCGGAATCAAGTGCCACAAGGATTGGAAAGGTAAGTCGATGCGCTACGATGACGATGCGAAAGGGGAGTGTTTCCGGGTCTATGACTCCGCGGACGAGTCGTTTCAGGATCACTCGGACTTTCTTCGCTACCGGGATCGCTACAAGTTCCTTTTCGACTTGAAGACAACTGATTACAAGGGTTGGGCTTACGGCTTGAAGAAGGCCGGCTACGCCACGGATCCCAACTATCCGGCGAAGCTGATAAAGTACATAGAGGACTACAAGCTTTATGAATATGACACAATGACTTCCGAGGAGTCCGAACGTCTTGCGAAGGCCGTGGAGAAAAAAACTGAGGTGGCTTCAGGGGATTCCAAAGTGGATTCCGGCAAAAAACCGGCTGCGGTTAGGAAAGATAAGGCGAAGAAAGACAGGAAAGCTCGTAGGACCAGAAGGAAACGTTCCAAGGAAGTGTCTGAACCTGATGTGATTCCGGCCTCACCATTGTCTCTTGAGGAGCCGAAAAGAATTGACAAGAGCGGGTTGGAGGTGTTCTGTTTCTCGTTGACCCGGGAGGCATATTCCCGCAACGGGGTTCCGTTCATCACCTCGGTGGAAGGGGAGACATATTCAAGCATCGCCCAGTCGTACCATCTTTATCTGAATGAATTGTTGAGATTCAATGATTTGACTCATTCCGAGGAACTCCTACCGGGTACGGTGGTTTATCTGCAGACGAAGAAGAACCAGTCCGAGAAGGGCCTTGACAAGTACATTGTGGGTGAGGACGATGAGTCTCTGCGTGACATCTGCCAGCGGTTCGCCGTGAAGATGTCCAGTGTGATGAAGATGAATGGCTTTCCGGCCGGTTATGAACCTCGCGAGGGTGACACGATCATCCTTCGCGGTAAGAAGATGAAGAAGTGATGAAGACTTGGAAACTGATAGTTCTGGTCGCCGCGTTGTTGGTGATCGTGATCTTGGGTGCGGTCGGTGGCCGTTGGTACGCCGGCAATCGTAAACCGAACTTCACTGGCAAGGCTGATCTGTATGTCCGTCCGCAGATGACTGTGGATGATGTGCTTGCGCAGATTCCCGACAGCATAGTCGTCAACCGTCACAATCTGTCCCGGGTCGTTAGAAAAGAGCTGGCGGACAGCGACTTGAAACCTGGGCATTATGTCGTGGAGAAAAACAAGCCGAGCGTCTATGTGGTCCGGATGCTGAAGAACGGCTGGCAGTCGCCCGTGAATCTGGTCCTTTCCGGCACTATGAGACAGAAGGGCAGGATCGCCCGCAAAATCGCCAACCAGATGATGTTGGACTCCGCCGAGGTCGCCGATGCGCTGAACGATTCGTTGTTGCTTGCCGGTTACGGTTTCACACCGTCCGATGTGTTCTCCCTGATCATTCCGGACACCTATCAGGTCTATTGGACGGCATCTATGAAGGACATCCTGGACAAGCAGAAGGCCGCTTACGATGCCTTTTGGACCGATGAGAATCTCGCCAAGGCCGAGGCTCAGGGCTTGACCCCGAAGCAGGTCTCGATCGTGGCCTCCATAGTGAAGAGCGAGTCGAACCATGCTCCAGAATATTCCTCAATCGCCGGTGTGTATCTGAACCGTCTGCATCAAGGAATGAGGCTTCAGGCCGATCCGACGGTGGCCTTCTGCTATGGTTACACCCTCAACAGGATTCTGCTCAAGCATTTGGAGTACGATTCCCCGTACAACACCTATCTGTATGAAGGTCTCCCTCCAGGCCCGATCTGTGTCCCCGACAAGCCGAGTCTTGAGGCCGTCCTGAATCCTGACCGCCAAGGCTATCTCTATTTCTGCGCCAACGCCGCAATGGACGGCACCCACAAGTTCGCCGCCACCTATTCCGAGCACCTCCGCAACGCCCGCGAGTTCCAGCGCGCCCTCGACGCCCGCCGCGCCTCCGGCCGGTGATTCCTTGCCGCTCTATCAGGACAGTCCTCAAATATTATTGCATTTCCGCGGCTTTCTTCAAGTCCTCTTTGTCCGGTGTGAATATATGGTTCAGCACACCGACAGAAACAACTTTGGTCTCGCCATCGTATGTGATGGTACCAACACTGCAAACAAAGTAGTTATCGACTTTCAGCATATTATCGATAACTAATCCGCCCAATCCGGTTCCGATCATTGAACCGAACATAACCAGATCAGCATCACTTTCATCGCTTGACAGTTCTTCGGTCAGCACAGTATTCAAGACATCTTTCAACGCCTTGCAATGCGCGGCTTTGTCAGGACACGTGACAACGCATACACCTGCGATGATCACCAACACTAAAATAAACAACAGAAATTTTTTCATACGACTACACGTTTAAAATCAGTATTCAAAAGATTAGACTTCAGTTAAAAGAAACTCTCTGCAGAAAATCCCAAAAGCATATATTTAACCGCGTTTTATGTTAAATTTTGACAAAAATACGACTCTTCTGTGTGGAATCAAGAAAGTTGCGTTAAATAGTTTATTCTCATTCGAGACCGCCTAGTTCTTCATCTGTCATAAGCCAGACAAAAACTGATCCTCGAATTTAGGTAACGTGTAAAATTCGAGGATCAGTTTTTGCTGGCTCCAACCGAAGTGAGAATCACTCCTTAGATCTCGCTGCCGGTGAACTGCCCGATGAAGTAGATCGCGCCGGTGCTGGATTCGCTAATGATGTAAACGAACGGTCTGTCGGCGTGGAACTCTACCTGGCGAGGCTCCGGCTCGTAGGCGGACATCGTCATGATGGCGGCGGTGGCGGCGGCGGCCTTCGTGCCCTCTTCGCTCACCTCGATCTTTGCTTTCTGGAACATCTTGGAAACGAACATATTCCCGTCAGCAAGCCTGCTGAAGTCGGCGCCTGGCTTGAACATTGTCGGCGCGCCGAGGCCGGCGATCACCTCGTTCAGCGGCTGCTCAACCTCGGTGGTGAACTTCGGCAGTTTCAGATCCACCTTGCAGTTCTCCATCTTGCGGCCAAGGTTCGCGATCTCCTTGGCGTTGACAACCCTCATCATGTCGTCGATCGACTTGCCTTCGTTCGGAAGGAGGACGGTCATCGCGAAGGAGCCGTTGCCGTAGGGGAGTCTGACGGCGGAATAGGTGCCGTTGGCGGTGTAGGAATATTCATCGTTCCGGTGCATCATCTTGACTTTCTTGATGTCGCGGGTGTAGCCTTGGAAACGCTCCAGCTTGGTGTTCTTCGCGTCGAACTTGTCCGTCCACGAGCCGTTGAAGTAGATGGCGTTCATCAGGTAGGCCACGGCGCCCGGATCCACGTTGTCGATGATCCTCGGGATCATCCCTCCTGTGTGCTTTGAGCACCAGCCGTTGATGGTGTTCACTGTCTTCGGTGAGGTGAAGTCCAGATTCCGCACCTCGGTGCCGAACAGGTCGCCCACCGTCTTCCCGAACTCATTGTTGATCCTGTTGTCCTTGTTGACCGCCACGTAGTCCGCCACGTTCACGGTGACGGAAGGGTCGATGACACCGACCTGCTTGACCAGAAGGCCGTAAATCTCGTTGATCTCCTCCATTGACGCGCCTGTCCATCCGAGCGTGTTAAGGATTTCCTGTCTTGTGTCGCCGTCCGCCCCGTTCGCCAGAATTGTCATAAGTCCGGTCACGCTGAGCGGGGAGATCACCCGTGAGTCCATCCCGTTGGTCTTATTGAACAGATTGATGGCGAATGTGTTGTTCTTCGCCAGAAGATCCCTTTGCGCGTCAGAAAGGATCAGATAGTCATTGTCAATCGCTTCCATATCACCTTTGCTTGCCACTCCCGTGTCGCTTTGTCCGCTCTTCTTCGCCGTGCCGCACGACACCATCATAATCACCGCCATGCCCGAAAGCACGACCCTTTTTGCATTCTTGTTCATCTCTCTCTCACTTTTCCCTGTCAGGCAGGCAATTGCCTTCCGTGAATATATTCATTAAAAGCGGCTATTGCCCGCCGCCCTAACTAACCAACTCCCTAAATCCAGCAAGAACCGTTCCTTGCATCACCTCCCCACAATATTCTTTATGAATATCCCACATTTGTTTGAGTTATAAAAAATGGATTTTAAACCCAATAACAGTCATTATGAATATCCCCATCTCTGTCTATGGTTGCCCATCCCATTCTCTTTTTAAGTGGGCAAAATTCAACCGGTTTTCTACCAGGGCTCTTGTCCCTTTGCTTGGTGTGTGTCTTTGCCTGATTTGTAACAAATTGTTTTATAGGTAATTGTGATTTTCTGGTAATCAAAAATGGAGGGCGGGGTTTTCTATGCGCCTGATTATTTGAGGGTGAAGATTCACATATTGGTTATCAACCCATTATGTAATCCTGCCCGTCAAGCATTCGTGCGATGGCCTTGGCGAGGCGCAGGTCGGGTTCCGTGAAATGGTTGCCGGGATTGATCTCGAAACAGTAAGGAATGGCTTGCCCTTCAAGTAGTTCCAGAATCTTGTCCGTGCATTCTCCCACACGACTCATCACAGGGTGCTTCGTTCCGCTTTCGTTGTCCCCGAGTGAAAGTGACACGAAATCCGGCCGCCTGACCATCGGATGCGAGACGGCATATTCAATGAACCCTGGGTACCAGAAAGAGGCTGAGCCGCAGGCGATTCTGACGAAGCGGTCTGTCTTCCAGGCGCTCCAGAGGGCAAAAAGTCCGGCCAATGAATATCCCGCCAAGGCGTTGTACAACGGTGGGGCCGGCAGTTTGGCCTCCGTTTCAGGCATAATCCTGTCCAGCAGTTCCGCCAGATACCGCTCCGCGTTTCCTTTGAATGGTGGCTGCCCCTTGCGGACTCCCGGAGCCGTCCACGGAGTCAGCTCACCCTCGAAATCGAAATCATGAACCGACACCAGATTGAAGTTCGGGCAGCCGATCCGCCTGCACGCCTCCCAAACTTGGTGCCCGTCCCCGGCCACGGAATGAATATAAACCGTCGGAAGCGCTGTCTTGCCTCCGCTCCAGATTCTGATTTTTTCCATATCACCCGCAATTTACGAATAATATCTCGGAATCAATCCGGTCACAGAGCCTGTCAAAGTGATTGGAACTTGTTGAAGTGACGGGAGTTTCATGGTGGGAAAATTGCCGGATTATGTGTAAATTAGAGGTTGATTCGGTAAAGATTGATTCTAATGAAGAAAGTGCTTGTGATTTCGACCAGTCTCAGGCCGAGGAGTAATTCGGAGGCGTTGGCCGATGAGTTTGTCAGAGGCGCTCAGGAGGCTGGCAATGAGGTGGAGAAGGTGACGTTAAGAGGAAAGGACATACGTTTCTGCAAAGGCTGTCTGGTCTGCCAGAAGACCCAGGAGTGTGTGATCAAGGATGACGATGCTCCGGCGATCGTGCGGAAGATGTACGAGGCTGATGCCATCTGTTTTGCCACACCTATATATTACTATGAGATGAGCGGCCAGATGAAGACGCTTCTGGACCGTGCGAATCCTCTTTACACGATGGACTACCATTTCAGAGACATTTACTTCCTGTCGTCGGCCGCAGAGGACGATGTCGAGGCACCGTCACGGGCTATCACCGGACTTGGAGGCTGGATTGCCTGCTTTGAGCATGCGCATCTTGCTGGTACGGTATTCGCCGGCGGAGTGACCGGTATGGGTGAGATTGAAGGCCATCCTTCCCTGAAGTCTGCCTATCTTCTCGGCAAGTCAGTCAGATAGTCAGCCCGTCGCGCCACATAACGAGTTTTCTCAGGTTCAGCCTGCCTGTCTCAAGGAGATGCGTCAGAAATCGATCAGCATATCGAACTGGTCGCAGGCTCCGGTACGGTGTGCGAGATGTTTTGTGGAAGGAGAGATTCCGAAGAGTGGGGAATATGTCTTCACCTTCACTGTCTTGCCGTCTGGCATGAATTCCAGGATTCTTAGCCAGCCGTCTCCGCCGTTGCCTTCCCAACCACCGCCGGAAATCTGTACGTTGAACATCATCTGATGTACGTTCTTGCCGGCCGTATTCTTGTCCACACGGTAGGCCACAGCGTCCTCAAAATCGCCCGGTTTGCCGGTATGTCCGCAAACGACCAACACCACGTTAGGGCTGACGGACACGAATTTGTCCCAGAAATCCTTCCCTGAGGTCTGAGGGGTAATCTTATAATTTGTGTTTTTAGTATATTCCGCTGAACGTTGCTTGAGATAGCTGTGGGTCATGGCGATGACCTTATGTCCGCGAAACTTTTCACTTCCCGCGAGATCCCTTGCCCAGTCAAGAACATCCGGCCGTGGGGCGAACTCGGTTGTGATGACCAGGATGTCTCCCCAGTTCTTGTCGTGGAACTCAAACGCCGCGTTCTCCATGGAGATGTCCCCGTTGCGGTTCGGAAAATCAGCGACGAGGCAGTCACGCCAGCACGAGTTGCGCTCGAAAGGGAAATATTCAGGAAGTTTGGTCCGTCCGTTTTCGGACTTCTGATAGCCATAATCGTGGTTTCCACCGGAGATGATGTACGGGACTTTGCCGTCAAGCCTCGCCATCGAACGTGAAGCGGATTCCCACATCTCCCGGCTTGTCTGGTTCAGCATCTTGCGGTTCATCGTGATGTTCTCGTTTTGCTCGACCATGTCTCCCGTACAGAGCACAGCCTTGATGTTCAGATGCTCCACATTGTCCGCGATCCAAGCTGTGCAGAGCTCGAAGATCGGTTGGTTGATGTCGTACTTGGTGTAGCCCTGCGGGTCCCCGAGGATAATCATCGAGAATGAGTCCTCGTTCTCAAGATTCTGACGGTCGGCCCTGTTCTGCGCATGAACGGAATATGCCCCTGATGCCAGCAGGCATGCTGCCAGTAAAAATTGAAGGTGCTTTCTCATATTGTCTATCATTGGTATTCTTGTATTCTCTACAGTGGTTTGAAGGCAAAGTTACATCTTTTTTTCGGATGATTGTTCCGGAAAATGTCTTATATTCGCTGAAAAACCAAGGCGAGAGAATGTTTTACGTCAGTGATCTTCTCGGCAAATAACGGCCTGCGGACACGAGTCGATTAAATTATAGGAATATGTTCGGATATCATCAAAGTCACATCCTGTCTTTATTCTTGTTGCTTGTGACAATTTCGTCGCCGGCGCGGGAAGTGGATGTGAAAGTTGCCCAAAGGGAGAGAGCGGCCACTGAAAAGGAACTGCTCCGGTTCAACTTTGGCTATTCCACCAACGAATACGGCCTGATGGAGGTGACCTGGCATCATTTTCTGAACCAGTACGTGGCCCTTGGCGGAGGCGTGTCGTGCGGAGTGGGCTTTATGGGGAAGAATATGCCGAGTGGCTATATCTCTGATTCTGACTATGATCAGTGGCAGATGACATCTGGCGAGGAGGATGAATGGAATATAGACGCACTGGCTCCGAAATTTCTGTTTTCGGGAATATTCAAGACTCCGGATCTGCTGGAGTCCGGGCGTTGCCTGATCGCTTGCCTTGTGGAAACGGGGGCTGTCTTCGCGATACCTTTCTCAAGGAGAGAGGTGCTTCTGTCCAACGAAGCCGGTGACACGAATACTGAATATGTCCGTGGCTGGGGCGGGCGCAGCGTCTTTTGGCAGTGCCGCGGCACGATCCTGTTCTCATTCAGTGATTGGGGAATCGGCCTGAGTTATTCGCTGAACGACATTGATATGTACTCCAGCGTCAGAAACTTGAGCTATAACGGTACTGATTTCTACGATTTCTATCCTAAGAAAAGAGCCCTTTACCACACTTTCGGGCTGACGCTGTCATATTCATTCTGATCATTATGTCACTTCCTGTTTTGCGGTCACTTAGGGGGCGGCATATAAGTTTTTTCATCATAATATATGCAGGGTTTTACAAGTTTTACATTTAGTAAGTTGTGACTTTAAAAATATGATGTTATGAAAACTATGATCAGACTTGTAACCATTGCCGCTTTATCCTTGGCGGTGTATTCCTGCGCCATTTCCAATGACAGTGACTTCTTGGGTTATGACTCCGGGATGAACGGAACTGCTGAAGCGATGACCGGTGGTGACCGTTTCGACAAGATCGCCGAGAATCCGTTTGTCAAGACAAAGGATCAGAATGTCTCCACGTTCTCCATCGACGCTGACGGGGCATCGTACACCATAATGAGGAAATATGTCAAAAACGGCTGGGCTGTCGATCCAGCGTCCGTCAGGATAGAGGAGTTCCTGAATTATTTCACGTTTGATTATCCGGAACCGACCGGATCTGACCTGGTGGCGATCAATGCCGAGACAGGGCTTTGTCCTTGGAATAAGGAGCATAGGCTCCTCAGGCTCGGACTGAAAGGTAAATCTTTGAATGACAAGGAACTTCCGGCTTCGAACTATGTATTCTTGGTCGATGTGTCCGGATCGATGAGCTCAAAGGACAAACTTGAGCTCCTCAAATCCTCTTTGGTCACACTTTTGGACTACCTTCAGCCGGAAGATCGGATTTCCATTGTGACATATTCCGGAACTGTCCGCAAATTGCTTGAGTCGACTCCTGTCAAGGATGCCGCTAAGATCAAGGCGGCCATTGGAAAATTGAGCGCTTCGGGTTCTACGGCCGGCGGAAAAGCTATCGAGATGGCTTATGAGGAAGCGTTGTCCAATTATATTCCTGATGGCAACAACCGTGTCATCCTTGGCACGGACGGTGATTTCAATGTTGGAGTGACAGATTCTGACGCTCTTACCGAACTGGTTGAAGGCTATGCTCGTAAGGGAATATACCTGACAGCCTGTGGCTTCGGTTCCGGCAACCTTAACGATGCGATGATGAAGAAGATTTCCGTCAAGGGCAATGGCACCTACCAGTACATTGATTCCGAGGAGGAGATGGCCAAGGTCTTTGTTCAGGAAAGATCAAAGTTCGTTTCCGTCGCCAACGACACCAAGGTTCAGGTCACATTCGATCCGGATATGATTGAAAGTTACCGTCTTATCGGTTATGAGAGGCGTGTGATGGACAACAAGGATTTCGAGGATGACTCTAAGGATGCCGGGGAGATCGGTGCCGGACAGACTATCACAGCTCTCTATGAGATTGTACCTACAGAAAACTATACGGATGGCGAAAACTGCTGCAAGTTCGACTGCCGTTACAAGAAATCTCTTCTGGACACTGAGAGTCAGGCGCTTTCGGTTGACATAAAGGTGGCCGAGGGACAGATGTCCTCGGACCTGTCATTCGCTTCGGGAGTCGCCGCTTACGGACTGGTGCTTCTTCGTTCTGAATATAAAGGTGACGCTACCCTTGAGATGGCTTCGGAACTTGTGAAGTCAGGACTCTCTTTCGATCCTTATGGCTACAGAGCCCAGCTTCTTGATCTTATCTCAAAGGTTAAGGTGAGCGAGAAGTGACCGTTATTCCAACCAACCTTCCGGGAACTGCATCGTGACGCAGTGGAGGCCGCCGTGGCCGGAGAGGAGAGGACGGCAGTCGATGACGATGACCTCCCTGTCCGGGAACACTTCCTGAAGTCTGGTGCGTGCGACCTCATCGAGCTCTGAACCGGAGCCCGGCACGAGGACCGCTCCGTTGATGATCAGAAAATTGGCGTAGGATGCAGGGAGCGGATAATCGTCCAGGAACATCTGCTCCGGCTTCGGAAGCGGAACGAGCCTGTAAGGCTTTCCGTCAAGAGTCCTGAAGGACTGAAGCTGCGCTTCCATATTCATTAAAGACTCGTAGTCAGGATCTTTCGGATTGTCGCTTTTTAGGTAGGCGATCGTCTCCGGGTCGCAGAAACGCGCCAGAATGTCGATGTGGCTGTCCGTGTCGTCGCCGGAGAGGCTGCCGCTGTCCACCCAGAGCACACGCTTGAGGCCGAACGCCTGCTTGAGCTCACCCTCGATTTCCTCTTGGGTGAGATATTCATTCCTGTTGTCGCTGCAAAGGCATTCCGAGGTCGCCATCAGCGTCCCCGCCCCGTCCGTGTCGATGCTGCCGCCCTCCAGTACGAACGGGCGCATGTCCACGCACATGACCTCCTCCGCGAAGGCATTGTCAAAGAATATCCTCTTGGTGATTCCGTTGTCGAAGTTCGCGGCGAATTTGAGTCCCCAGCCGTTGAAGACGAAGTCGTAAAGGTACTTCTCCCCATTGTCGCCATAAACCGCGATTCCGCCGTGGTCGCGCGCCCAGGTGTCGTTGATGGGGCATTCCTGAAACTGGATCTTGGAAGTGTCCACGCCAATCTCGTTCAGCCTAACCGTGGCGGCCTCGATGTTGGCCGTCACCAGCATCACCTTCTCGAAGCGCAGTATCGCGGAGATGATCCGTCCATAGCATTCCTGCACCTTCTCCAGTTCGTACCAAGGTGTCGTCTCGTCAGGCCAGGTGAGCATCACCCCGCTCTGTCTCTCCCATTCAGCAGGCAGTCTCATATTCATTTCAGTTTATTATATGCAAAGATATTGTTATTTTTGTGAACAGCGAACAGGAGTAAGGTATAAGCTATGAAATTTCGTTTGGAATCGACATACAAGCCGTCGGGGGATCAGCCGGGGGCGATCGAGGGGCTTTGCGAGGCTCTGAGTCAGGGCGTGGGGGACGTGACGTTGCTGGGCGTGACAGGGTCGGGAAAGACCTTCACTATGGCGAACGTCATCGAGAAACTTCAGAGGCCGGCGCTGATTCTCAGCCACAACAAGACGCTGGCGGCGCAGCTTTACGGAGAGTTCAAAAGCTTCTTTCCGTCCAATGCCGTTGAATATTTCGTCTCATACTACGACTATTATCAGCCTGAGGCTTATCTTCCGACAACCGATACATACATCGAGAAAGACCTCAGTATCAATGACCAGATCGACAAACTGCGCCTCAGCGCCGCCTCGGCCTTGATGTCAGGGCGGCGGGACGTGATCGTGGTCTCCAGCGTGTCCTGTCTCTATGGTATTGGAAACCCGGAGGATTTTCACGCGCAGTCGATTCTGGTGAAACGCGGTGAGCAGCGCAGTCTCACACGGCTTCTTTACCATCTGGTTGACGCGAACTACAGTCGCACGGAGGTGGATTTCAAAAGGGGAACGTTCAGGGTTCGTGGAGACACTGTCGATGTCTTTCTCGGAGGTTCTGACGAGGCCGTGAGGATTGAGTTTTTCGGTGACGAGATTGATTCCCTTTCGCTGATCGATCCGCTGACCGGGGCGCACATTGAATCCTTGGATGAGGTTCCGATCTTCCCGGCCACGAACTTCGTGACCACGAGGGAGCGCAGCATCAAGGCCGTGAGTATGATCCAGGACGATCTCAAGAAGCAGGTCGATTACTTCAATGAGATTGGCAAGGGGTTGGAGGCCAAAAGGTTGCAGCAGAGAGTGGAGAACGACCTTGAGATGATCAAGGAGATGGGCTACTGCCCGGGCATCGAGAACTACTCCCGCTATCTGGACGGCCGTCAGCCGGGTCAGAGACCGTTCTGCCTCATCGACTATTTCCCGAAGGACTTCATCACGTTCATTGACGAGAGCCACGTCACGATTCCGCAGATCAGGGCGATGTACGGCGGCGACCACGCGCGAAAGTCTGTCCTTATTGAATATGGTTTCCGACTTCCGGCCGCCTCGGACAACCGACCTTTGACCTTCGATGAGTTCAACTCTATTACCGGTCAGAAGGTCTATGTCAGCGCCACACCGTCGGACTATGAGCTGGAACGCTCCGACGGCCTTGTGGTCGAACAGGTTGTGCGGCCTACAGGCCTGCTGGATCCTCCGATCGAGGTGCGTCCGACCAAGAATCAGGTCGATGATCTTGTCGAGGAGATCCGCAAGAGAGCCGAGAAGGATGAGAGGGTACTCGTCACGACCCTGACCAAGAGGATGGCCGAGGAGTTGACCGACTATCTGGACAAGATCGACATCCGGGTGCGCTACATCCACTCCGATGTGGACACCGGGGAGCGCGTGGAGATCATCGAGGACTTCAAGAACGGACTCTTCGATGTTTTGGTCGGAGTGAACCTCCTGCGCGAGGGACTGGATATTCCTACAGTGTCTCTTGTGGCGATCCTGGACGCTGACAAGGAGGGCTTCCTCCGCTCGGGAAGGGCGTTGACCCAGACCGCCGGGCGAGCCGCAAGAAACGTCAACGGCCTTGTGATAATGTATGCCGACACGGTCACCGAGTCGATGGATCAGACCATCCGCGAGACCAACCGCCGCAGGACGAAGCAGATTGAATATAACAAACTCCACCACATCACCCCGAAGCAGGTTGATGTCAAAAGGAACATACTCGTGTCCGAACTCTACGGCGAGTCGGATAAGGCTGTCAATCCTCGGGTCAAGAACGGTCCGAGCGGAAGGGTCAGCGCGGCGGATTCGGTTTCGGATCCTACATATATTCCTAATCCAAGCGAGCTTGGACGGGGTACTGTCTCCGTCGGGCTTGGACATGATTCCAAGAGGGAAGGCAACACGGCCTATGTTGATGGCTTTGTCAAGGCTGACCTTGCCGCCGTGCTTCAGGATCCGGTGATCAGGTCTATGAGCCGGGAGCAGATCCAGAAGACCATCGCGGAGGACAAGCGCAGGATGGAGAAGTCCGCGGCTGACCTGGACTTCAGCGAGGCTGCGCGCTACCGCGACGAGATGTGGGCCCTGCAGGAATATCTGAAGGTCTGGAAGGATTGATTTGTCCGGTCACTTCGACAGGCTTTACGCCCTGTTGACTTTCGTCACGTGCTTGAGTGTCTTGATCTGGGAGATGACCTTGTCAAGCTCCATGTTGGACGGCACAGAGATTCTCATCGTGATTTCGTAGGTGCCGCTCCGCCGGTTCTCGTTGACGTTGAATGTCCTGAGCGAAGCCTTGAACGTGTTCACGATTTCGGTGATCTGGCCGATCACGGAGGACTCCATGTCCGCGATGATCTTCAGCGAGCTCTGGAAACTGCCGCCGGCAGGGGAGTCAGCCCACTTTACTTTCTGGATTCTGTACGGATAGGTGCTGATCAGCCTCGCAGCGTTAGGGCAGGAGATTCTGTGGATCTTGATGCCTTCTGTCCTGGTCACGAACCCGAACACATCGTCCCCGAACACCGGATGGCAGCACTTGGACATCTTGTAGTCCAATCCCTTGAGGTCACGTGCGTTAAGTACAAGGATGTCATCCGAGGAATGCCTGTTACCCCAGTCGGACGACCTCGTTCCGATCCTTTCAGCCTCCGCCTCTCTCGCCGCCTCTATGGCCTCCGCCGCGATCCTGTCCCTGTCGAGGATGTAGTTCTTCACATCGTTCACATCGACATCCCCGTCAGCCACCGCTGCGTAGAACGAATTGAGGGTGTTATATTTCAGCCTTTTCAGCAATTCAGCGACGACATCGTCCGGAAGCTCCAGCTTCCAGTTCTTCAGGCGCCTTCCCAGAAGCTCCTTGCCTTGCGCCGCTTTCTTATATTCCTCCTCATTGAGCTCCTGCTTGATGCGGTTGCGCGCCTTTGAGGTCACGACGAAATTCAGCCAGTCTGAGGACGGCTTCTGGTTCTTGCCGGACATGATGTCCACCACATCACCTGTCTTGAGTTTTTCCCTGATGGACACCGCCTTACCGTTGATGCGTCCGCCAGCGCAGCGCACTCCAAGTCCTGAATGAATATTAAAGGCGAAGTCCAGCACGGTGGCTCCGGCCGGCAGGATCCTCAGCTCCCCGGACGGCGTGAACACGAATATCTCCTTGGAAGGCGGCTGCGGAAGCTCGTCCGGACTGCCTTCGTGAGGGTGCTCAAGGGCGTAGCGCACGGAAGTCAGCCATTTGTCCAGCTGGGCTTCATGCTTGATGCCCTTGTAGGACCAGTGTGAGGCCTGTCCGTTCTCCGCCTCGTCATCCATCCTTTTTGTCCTGATCTGAACCTCAATGTAGGCACCGCTCTTGTTCTTGACCGTGATGTGCAGGGACTCGTAACCGTTCGGCTTAGGGTTCGTCACCCAGTCGCGCAGACGTTTGGTGTCGGCCTCATATTCTTCAGTCACATAGGAATACACTTTCCAGCAGAGGTCTTTCTCCGTCTTGGCATCAGGCTCGCAGTCGATGATGAACCGGATTGCGAAGACATCATACACCCCCTCGAACGGCACTTTCTGCTTCTGCATCTTCCTCCAGATTGAATATGCCGTCTTGGTCCTGATCTTCAGCTTGTAATGGATCCCGTCATCGGAAAGGGTCTTCTTGAGCGGTTCTATGAACTCCTCGGTCAGCCTTATGCGGTCTCTTTCCGTGGCTTTCAGCTTGTTGGTGATGGCGCGGTACTGCTCCGGCTCGGCGAAACGGAAGTAGATGTCCTCCATCTCGCTCTTGATGTTGTAGAGCCCAAGTTGGTGTGCCAGAGGAATGTACAGCATCAAGGTCTCCAGAATCTTTTTCTCCCTGGAAGCCTTAGGAAACATCTCCAGATGCCTCATCACCTCCAGCCGGTCGGCGATCTTCAGGACAGTCACACGAGGGTCTGTCGAGTACTGTACTATGAGTTTCTTGTAGCTTTCGGCCTCCAGCCGGGTGTCCTTAGGCTTGATGGTCGCGATCTTGTTCAGTCCATCAACCATCTTATAGACGTCCTCCGGGAATCCGCCTTTCGGTTCCGGTCCCTGGTCTTTAGATTCCGGCCCCTGAGCCTGCCGAAGGGCCGTACCATCCAAAGGCCTTTCCGCGCGCAGATCAATCTCCGGATGCTTTCTGGTCGCCTCGTGGAGGAACACCGCCGCCACGCAGTCCGCCGGCAGACCGATCTCGTCCGCCGCGATCAGCGCCACGTTGACCGGATGCTCGATGAAGGGGTGTCCGTTGCCACGCGTCTCGTCGGCCAGCGCCGCCGAAGCTATAGCGTACGCTTTGTCGATGAGAGCCTGTCCGCCCTCATCGTACTGGGGAAATCTCTGATGAATCGTGTCCATAGCAAGTCCGTTTTACGCCCGAGGGCATCATTCCTCTCAAAAATACAAAATTTCTTCAAATAAGACACTGTTTTGCCTTCTTTGTTTGGCCCGAGGTCCGGCAAGGTGGTAAATTTGCCGGTAAATTTTCACATGAATTGGTAAATATCAGGTAGGTGCTGATATTTACCACCTTGTGTTATTTGATGTTACAAGACCCATGACTATCTTTGACGCACTTTTTCGTCCTGCGAGAATAATCAAACCCAAATATTTTATGAGAAGACAAAGAATATTCATCATGCTGTCCGCTGTGTCCCTGCTGCTTGTCGGCTGTGCGAACTACGACTCGGACATCAACCGGATTGACGAGGAGCTTGACCGGATCGAGAACACACGCATCAAGTCTCTTTCAGAGCAGATTGACCGGATCAACGTCTCGCTTCCGGAACTGGAGCAGACCGACAAGGATCTCAAGGACATGATCAAATCCTTGGAAGGCACCGCCGGCGACCTTCAGAAAGCCATCGCGGAGAACGGGACGAAGATTGAGGCTGTGAACGCGGATCTCGCGAAGGCGCTGGATGAGCTCCGGAACACTGACACCAAGGACAAGGAGGAGGTCATGGCCGCCTTGACGGCAGCCAAGGCCGAAATTATCGCAAGACTCGACGCCATGAAGACCGAGGCGGAGAAAAAGCTGGAAGCCGTGAACGGCACGATCGCGGCGCTTCAAGAGAAGGACACCCAGCTGGAGGAAAAGATCTCAGATCTTAAGGACTACGCCGATAATGTCCTCGCCGAGGCCAAGGAGCATGCCGACAAGGGAATCGCCGGCGCCAAGGATTGGGCATTGGCAACGTTCTCCACTCTAGAGAGCCAGAAGGCTATAGAGGAGGACATCGCCTCCATAAAGGGGAGCGTTGAGGGTCTGAAGGCCTCTGTGGCCGATCTTGAGAAGAGGCTCACGGAGAAATTCTCCAAGGATCTTGAGACGGCCGTCGCAGGTCTGGATTCCAAGATCTCGGAGCAGGTGACAACACTGACTGCGGCCTACACCAACGCCATCTCTACGGCCAAGACAGAGATCGAGACAGCCTACACAGCCGCGATCAAGTCCGCGATCGAGAATCTGGAGGCATCCTTGAAGGATTGGGTCAACGAGACGCTGACTGGCTACAGCACCGTTGCGGCCACGGAGGCCGGGATCGCTGCGCTGAAGGACGATCTCGAGGGACAATTGTCCGGCCAAAAGGCATATCTTGAGGGCCTTTTGACCTCCTTGTCGAATGACATGACGAAGAACAACGCCGAATTGAAGAAACTTGTGGACGCCAACGCCAAGGCCATAGAGGCTAACAAGAAAGCCATTGAGGAGAGTGCCAAGAAGATCACTCAACTGGAGAGCGACCTCGCCGCCGCAAAGACAGAGATCAAGACCGCCTATGAAAAGGCCATCAGCGACGCTGTCAGTGCATCCGAGGGCAAGCTGACCAAGGAAATCTCAGACAGGATCGTCGAGGTGAACAAGTCGATTGATGACAAGGTGACAAAGGTTCAGAATGCCGTTGATGCCCTGACCGTCAAGGTTGCCGACCTTGAAAAGAGTGTTCAGGCCATAAGCAATGACCTCACCGCCCTGAAGAATTCTGTGAAGGACCTTGAGGACAGGCTCAACGCCCGCATCCAGTCGATTTCCTATATCCCGACTTATGCCGACAGGGTTGAGGAAGTGTATTTTACTGTTGGTAACATCGGCTATGTCAAGGATCTTACCCTTCAGTTCGAAGTCATGCCTCACGAGGCGGCTCAGAAAATCACTGTGGATCAGGTGTCCGGTCAGGCCGCTTATCCTCAGACAAGGGCCGCGAGCCTAACTACCTTCGAAGTGAAGAGCGTCTCCGGTGATGCTGACGGAATCCTTACGGTTGTCATTGATCCGATAAAGTTCCTGAATAATGACCATTACAGCTCTTATACGGGGGTGATGAGCTCTGCCGCGATCAGGATCGCTGTGTCTGACTCCAAGACTGGAGGCAGCATTGCTTCTGAATATATCTCCGTCGATCCGAAGAAGTACAACAGATTCATGTCCTACACGACCACTACCGGTGATGAACTCAACAAGTATTGTTATTCGATCTATGATAATGATGGCAAAAAAGGTAAGACCGTGTCTTCCCAGAATTCTGAGACGGGAGAATGGACGATGAGTGTTCCGTATGGACCAAGATCTGGTGGGAAGGCCGGCGAGCTTGACTTCAGAATGTGGTATGATTATTACATGGGTGATATTAGAGTTCGTGACAACTCCTTGGAGAAGATATCCTTCAAGCAGACTAGCTCTTATTATTCTTATTTCCTTAAGGATGCCAAACGTATGTTTTTCAAGTGTACCAATCTGAAAGAAGCCGACTTGAGTGGTTTGAGAACCGACAATGTCACAACCATGGAAGAGATGTTTATCGGCTGTGAAAAACTTGAGGTTGTCAATCTGTGGAACACGCAAATGGATAATTTCTTGGAAAATGTGACGAAAACGCAGAAGATGTTCTATGGCTGCTCAAGCCTGAATAAGTTGACCCTCCCGAAGAAGGTCAAAACAGAAAAACTTGAGTCAATGTTTTCCATGTTCAAAGGCTGCTCATCACTGACTGCTCTTGATCTGTCAGGTTGGAATCTGAATAATGTGATAGATATGTCAGGGTTGTTCCAATATTGTTCCAGTCTGACGAGTCTGAAATTGCCGAAAGTGCTTGATACGAAGAAGATTCAATCAATGACAAGTATGTTTAGTGGCTGCTCGGCTTTGACAAGCATAGACCTTTCCGGCTGGAATGTGGATAATGTGACAGAGATGGGAGATCTGTTCTATGGCTGTTCCAACTTAAAAGGTCTCAACTTGTCCGGTTGGACTCCGAAAAGTCTGACAAAAATCTATAGGATGTTCTTAAATTGCACAAGTCTGGAAAGCATCAACCTGTCTGGCTGGAATTTGGAGAATATGACAGAAATTCAGTATATGTTCTCCGGTTGCACCAGTTTGAAGACTGTTGATCTTTCCAATTGGAAAACTCCAAAGTTGTCTGTATTAGGCAGATTGATCAATGGGTGCGGGAGTTTGACTTACGCCAATCTTTCCGGTTGGGATGTTTCTTCACTGTACCAAATTGATGTGTATCCATTTTCTGGCTGTGTGAATTTGGTGACTCTTGACCTGTCTGGATGGAATCTGGACAATACAATTGTCGATAGACGCTTATTCGAAAACTGCAATAGTCTGAAGACAGTCCGGATGGTCGGTTGTTCCCAGACAACGGTCGACAAGATTAAGAAAGTCCTGCCAAGTGGAGCCACAGTCGTGACCAAGTAGGAAAGTACAACCCATAAACTCGCTCCGGGCTGGTTCTGACGGAATCAGTCCGGATTCATTATGTGGACTTGCATTCTTTTTTGTATTTTTCCTCTAAAAAACTGTTTCTTTCTTATGGGGCGGGCGTAAAAATCGCAGATTTTTTATGTAAGTTTGTAAAATGATTTATTAGAAGAGAATGCCAATGGACATGTACCTGCTCCTGTCTTTCGCATCCGGCGTGGCCATCACCACGCTGGCTTTCATCTTGCTTCTCGTCAGGATTGAACCGGACGAGGAAAGCCGGAAGATCCGTTTCGCAAGGGCGATACTTGCCGCAAGTTATTTTCTGCTTGCTGTCCCTGACTGGCTGAACATCTACGGACTGAATGATTCCGAAGACATAGCCGCCGCCACGATCGTCTCGGTGTCCATTCAGTCCTTGCTGTTCACTTTCACGCTGATAACGATGATCCGGCCATCTCTCGTGACGATGCGAAGGATATTGATCAACGTGGCTCTCGTGGCCGTCGGTTCGCTCTGCTTTCTTGTCGTGGATTCGTTGGCTGGCTCGCCGATAGTCACATGCGTGGCGGTCGCCGCTGTCATTGTCCAGCTTATCCTTTACTCGGCGTTGTTCCTAAGATGCTACAAAAAGTTCGTCAGGCAGGTCAAAGACTATTATGATGAGGAATATGAGCGGCCGCTCCGTTGGGCGAGGAACAGCTTTATCGCTGCCTTGACGGTCGGGGTGTCCGCACTGTTGTCCCTTACGGTACCGCAGCCGGTCTATAATGCCTTCATGTGCTGCTACATAGCCTTCTACGTCTGGTTCGCCAGCCGCTTCATCAACTACATCATCCGTTCTGACTATTATCTCCCTGCTGTGAAATCGTCTCCTGATGAGGCCACCGGACTGAAATCGGAACTGGAAACGATGGTGTCGGACTCTGAATTCAACGTTTCGGAGGAACTCATGAGCAGACTTAAGGCATCGTTGGATGAATATGTGGCCTTGAAGGACTACCTGAACCCTGAACGTGACAGAAACTACATCATCGAGCGTAGCGGTGTGGATCCCCGGTTCTTCCGCTGGTACTTCCAGAATGTGATGGTGCAGGACTTCCGTGTCTGGAGAGCCAACCTGAGGATCGAAGAGGCGAAGAGGATAATCATGGCAACTCCGGACGTCTCGATGAACGCTCTTGCGATGAGACTCGGCTTCGGAACGTCCCAGAATTTCTACCATCATTTCAAGAAAGTGGTCGGCCAGACTCCTACGGAGTTCATGGAAACTTGTGGGACGAATCGGCCTGAATAGTAAATCTGTTGGTAAATCACGCTTACGGGGTGGTAAATTTCATGTCTTAAAGAAATTTACCACCCTCATTGTTTTGACCTTACCGCATCGTTGAGTACTTTTGTCCAACCGGAGCTTAGTGGAATTCTTGCCGAAATATTATATACTTTCATTAGACTTCCCACTGAGTAAGCGTTAAAAAATTAGTTGGCAATCAAAGATCACCAAGTTATTTTTTTAGGATTACTGAAGAGGGATTGTATTCAATGATGATAACAGAAGAACAGATCTACATGGCGCTTTGCCTCACCTCCGTTGTGGTTTGCATGACGGACGCTGTTCTTCTGCTATGCATGCGCCGGTTCCTCCGGGAGATGGACAGGAGGCTTTACCGTCCTGAAAGGTACATCAGCGCGCGGATCACCCTTGGTCTCGCGTTCCTCATCATCGCCTTGATGACTGCCGGACTGCTGTTCAAGGGCGTTGCCGAACCGACCGAGAAGTTCTTCTCGATCGGCAATCTGGTGATAAGCTCCTCGCAAGCCCTGCTTTTCACGATCGCCACATTGGCTCTGCTGAACTCAAGGCTCGTGCGCAGAATCCCTATCCTGCTGAATGTCATCCCTATCCTGCTCTTTGTGGCCGTATACTTCATATTCATCGAGCATGACGCTGTCGGCCGCGGGATTTGTTACTGCTTTTTCACATTCTATGTAGTTCAGCTGATTCTCTACACGGTAGTGTTCGCCTTCGAGCGGAAGGAATATATTCATAAACTGAAAGTCAACTGCACGGCGGAAGAGTTCGGGAAGTGCCGGAACAATGGGGTGACGTGGATCTTTGTGTCCGCCCTGCTCGTCGGCATCCTTGCGCTTGCCTCCTATTTCTTCACCCAGTACTGGCAGCTGTCGGTCTTCGTCTTCACCTACACGGTGTTCTACACGGCAGTGACGGTCTATTTCCTGAAATATGCCGGGAAGAGCGCCGAGATCGAGAGCATCACGGCTGATGACAGGGATTTTTAGTACTCTTGATGTTTTTTTGCTAACTTTGCAAGGTTGTGGCCGCCGAATGTGGAGGTGGCGCGACCAGTAAAGGAACATCATCATGAGCATCTTGAAAGTGGGAATGGTGCAGCAGAGCTGCACGACAGACATAAAGGCGAACATCGCCAAATTGACTGAGAACATCTGTGAATGCGCCGCCAAGGGCGCTAAACTGGTTGTGCTCCAAGAACTTCACAATTCGGTGTACTTCTGCCAGACCGAAGACGCGTCGCTCTGCGACCTGGCGGAGACAATCCCTGGACCTTCCACTGAATATTTCGGTGACCTTGCCAAGAGGCTCGGGATCGTGCTTGTCCTCTCGCTTTTCGAGAAGCGGGCTCCGGGACTTTACCACAACACGGCTGTCGTGATCGAGAAGGACGGAAGCATAGCGGGCAAGTACCGCAAGATGCATATTCCTGACGATCCTTGCTTCTACGAGAAGTTCTATTTCACACCGGGGGATCTGGGCTTCAGGCCTATCCAGACTTCGGTGGGGAGCCTCGGCGTGCTGGTCTGCTGGGACCAGTGGTACCCTGAGGCAGCAAGGCTCATGGCTCTGAACGGTGCACAGTTGCTGATCTATCCTACCGCCATCGGTGGGGTCGGCACGGATTCCAAGGAGGAGCAGCAGACCCAGAGGCAGGCCTGGCAGCTTGTCCAGAGGGGGCATTCCGTCGCCAACGGCCTGCCGGTCATCACCGTGAACCGTGTGGGTCACGAGGAGGATCCTTCCGGGAACACCATCGGACTGGATTTCTGGGGATATTCATTCGCCACTGGGCCGCAGGGGGAGATCCTTGCGCAGTTCGGGACTGATGAGGAAGGTGTGAAGGTTGTTGACATCGACATCGACCGCACTGAATATGTCCGCAGAGGGTGGCCGTTCCTCCGTGACCGCCGGATCGACGCTTACGATCCGATACTTTCCCGTTACGGAAAGTAGGCGCATCATTCTGTCGAAGTGACCATTATCCCAAGATATAATTAAGATTCCGTCCCTGTTATTTCTCTCTGATACCAACAAATAGGGATGCGGAAGCGATTGCATCCGAATAAATATTTGCATAACTTTGCATCAAAAACGAAGTTTAACAAATATTTATTCAATCATTCAATGCTTATGGAATCAGAAAAGACAATGAAGGCGGTCGGCCTTAGGTTTCTGATTCTTTCCTTGTGCGCCTTGCTGTCGGTTATCGGCTTCGAGGACATCGCCTCCGCCCAGACCAATCAGGGCAAGAGCGCGTCGTCCGGGGCTCCGAGTAACCCAAGGATCACGATCAAGGGACGAATCACGGATGACCACGACGAGCCTCTCCCCGGAGCCAATGTGCTCGTGAAGGGGACATCCATCGGAACCTCCGCGGATGTGGACGGAAACTATTCTTTGACATTTCAGCGTAGTCCTGGCAAACAGGATGTCCTGATATATTCATTCATCGGAACAGAGTCGAAGGAGTACAATGTCAGCACCTCGACAAGGCTGAATGTGCAGCTGAAGACCTCCAGCCTTGACGCTGTGGTGGTCAATGGATTTTACACCCAGACGAAGGAAACGTTTACAGGCGCGGCCACTACGATAAGCGGCGACCAGCTGATCGCCGTGTCCTCGACGAACCTGATGCAGAGTCTTGCCTCCCTTACCCCGGGCATGGTGCTGGTGGAGAACAACAGCGCGGGATCCAACCCGAACGCTGTGCCGTCCATCCTTATCCGTGGATCCAACACCTTGATTTCCAATGAGAGCGAGGAGGGTGTGAACAACCCTCTCATCGTGCTGGACGGTGTGGAGATCAGCATTCAGGAACTCTACGATCTGGATATGTTCGACATCGAGCGCATCGATGTGCTCAAGGATGCCTCCGCGACTATCCTTTACGGTGAGAAAGGCGCCAACGGTGTCATTGTCGTCGAAAGGAAGCGCTCCGAGGAGGGAAAACTGAGGTTGAACTACAATTTCGTGCCGCGTTTCAGTGTGCCGGACCTCAGCTCGTTCAACCTTTGCAGCCCTGCCGAGAAACTTGAGGTCGAGAGACTTGCCGGAAAATATGACTCTGCGGACGGCTCGATGGACGAGGCCTACGACTACAAGCTCCAGCTTGTGCGCAAGGGCGTGAATCCGGACTGGCTCCACGCTCCGCTCCGTGTGCCGTTCAGCCACACGCACTCCCTCGCCTTGAGTTCAAGGGGAGAGAAACTGGAGTATCGCGCGAACGCCAATTTCGGTGACACCTACGGAGTTATGAAGGGTGACAACAGAAGGAACCTCGGCGTGAACTTCAGCCTGAACTACCATCTGCGCAACAAACTGACCTTGTCCTACAAGAACAGCTTCTCGCTGAACCGCAGCATCGATTCCCCTTACGGAAGCTATGCGCAGTACTCAAGGATGAACCCTTACCTTCCAATGAAGGATGAGGACGGGGAATATTACAAGTACTACACTTTCAATCCGTTCAGTACATCGGGAACGAAGGTGTCCAACCCGCTTTACGAGGCCACGCTCTCAAGTTTCAGCAAGTCGCAGACCCAGTCCTGGACGAACTCATTGTCAGGAAGATGGAACATCACCAAGGAACTCTATGTGACCGGTCAGGCCAATCTTGGACTTTCCTGGAGCAAGGCCGACACCTACGAGTCTCCGGATATGGCGAAATACGAGAACAGCAAGCTGGCTGACAAGGGACGCTACAGCCTCGCGACCGGCAACGGCCTCTCCACTGACGGCAAGATCGTCATCAACTATGGTAAGTCTTTGGACACCAAGGGCTCGATGTTCCGCATAAGCGCCGGCAGCAATATTCAGTACAGCAGGAAGCAGAACGCCTCGTTCATCGCCACAGGCTTCATCAAGGACGAGCTGTCCGACCTGTCGTTCGCCCTCAGCTATCCGACCGGCCACCCGTCCGGCTCGGACAAGGTCTCCACGGGAGTCGGTGTGTTTGCCAACGCCAACTTCAGCCTTTGGAACAGATACTTCGTGGACGGATCCTACAGGGCCTCAGGCTCTTCCAAGTTCGGCTCACGCAACAGTTTCGCCCCGTTCTGGGCGTTCGGAGCCGGCTGGCACCTTCACAACGAGAAGTTCATCAAGGACAATCTTCCTTGGCTCAACACCTTTACATTCAGGTACTCTATGGGTTACACCGGCAGCGTCTCGTTTGACTACTACCAGGCCCGTACAGTCTATCAGTACGATTCCAAGTACCAGTATGTCTCCGGAATCGGCGCGCTGCCTAAGCAGATGGGTAATCCTGACCTCAAATGGCAGAGGACCTTCAACAACAACTTCGGAATCACGGCGGCCTTCCTGGACAACAGGTTCAACCTGTCGTTCGACTTCTACTCGAACACGACCTACGATATGCTTATGCCTGTGACCCTTCCGCCTTCTGTCGGCACAAGTTCGATGAACGTGAACTTCGGCCAGATGAACAACAAGGGTCTCGACCTCTCTGTCTCCGGTCAGATCATCAGGACAAAGGACTTGTTCTGGAGTATGACCCTCACCGGCGGTCACGTGATGGACAAGATCCAGAAGATCTCCGATGACATCAAGGATGACATCACCAACCCTTACGACAGCTCCAAGCCGAAGATCCTTCTGCAGGAGGGCGGCTCGCAGTACGACATATTCGCTATGCGTTCCGCTGGAATCGACCCGGCGACCGGAAAGGAGATATTCATAAAGAAGAATGGTGAATACACCTACCACTACGATGAGAAAGAGAGGGTCGCAGTCGGCAACACCAACCCTATCCTGCAAGGCTCGTGGATGAACACCGTCAGGTACAAAGGCTTCTCCGTCAGCATCGCCACGTCCTACACCTTCGGAGCCGACTACTACAACTCGACGCTCCAGAACAAGGTGGAGAACATCAACGCTGAATATAACGTTGACCGCCGGGTGTTCACCGACCGTTGGAAGCAACCAGGTGACCACACCCGTTTCCTTGGAATCGGCACGTCCACAAGCACCTCAATGTACTCGGAGAGGTTCGTCGAGAAGCGTAACGAGCTGTACATCTCCAGCATTCAGGTTATGTACGACTTCGCGCCTAAGGTGATCACGAGGCTCGGCCTCCGCAAACTGGCTGTCGGCTTCGGACTTTCAGACATCGCCCACATCTCGACCGTCAAGTTCGAGAGGGGAACCAGCTACCCGTACTGCCGCGGAATCAACCTGATTTTCCGCCCGACATTCTAAACAAGGAGGAAAGACAATGAAAAGCAAGATAATATTCACGACAATAATCGCCGCCGCGCTTGCGACCGGATGTGACAAGTTTCTCGATGTCCATCCTAAAGGCGAGAAAATCAATATGTTCGAGACGGCCGAGGAATATGAGGACGCTCTCTATGGAGTTTACAGCGAGCTGACGGGAAGCAACCTTTACGGTCAGCATCTGATCATCCTCCCGGAGGTTATGAGCCAGAACTTCACCACCTCGGACTACAAGTACGCCGAGCTGGCCGAGGGCGAGATGACCTCCAGCGGCTCGACTTCCACAAAGAAGGAAATCTGGAAGGATGCCTATGAGGCCATCAACCACATCAACAACATTGTGGAGCATGCCGAGGACGACATCGACACCTACAAGCATTCCCGCCTCTATCTCGGTGAGGCGTTGGCTTTGAGGGCTTTCGTGCACTACGAGGTTCTCAAGTTGTTCGGTCCTCCGTACTGGGCTTCCGACACTGAAAAAAAGACTACCATCCCTTACGTGACGAAATATTCATTCGACATCTCGCCGCTCCTTTCCTACGATGAGGTGTGCCGGAATATTCTTGAAGACCTGAAGAGGGCTGAGGAATATCTCGATGAGGATGAGACCCTTGTCCCTGCCGAGAGAAGCAACACGGCATTGGCTTTCACGGATGCGAGGATCGCCCACATCAACCTTTACGCTGTTCAGGCCTTGATGGCGAGGGTGTATTGGAGTATGAACGATATGGACAACGCAGAGGTTTACGCCCAGAAGGTGATCTCCAGCGGCAAGTTCTCTTTCCGTCCGACCAGCGCGTTCGTGCAGCCGGACAACGGGACCTTTGACCTGAACGAGACGATCTTCGGACTCTACATCAATGACGAGAGCGCGATGATGAAGAAGCTGAACATCAACGGCTCGGGAGCGTCTTCATCTCTTGTCCTGTCGTCAGGTTACGCCTCGATCTATGAGAAGGACAGCGGAGCGGCGACCGACTATAGACTTTCGGCCTGGTTTGATGTTTCGTCCTCACTCTGCCGCAGACTTGTGAACAACTGCTTCATTTCCGGTGAGAATACCTATAGCGGGAAGTCGATTCTGGGCTATGATGTCGTGAGGCTTCCAGAGATGTACTACATTGTCGCCGAGGCCAACATCGACAAGGATCCGGCGAAGGCGGTGAAGTATTTCGACGAGGTTCTGAAGTCAAGGGGCCGCGAGACGTTCGAGGAGAGCGGCACCGCGCTGACCCGTGACCTGCTCTTCGAGGAGCGCCACAGGGAATTCTACTGCGAGGGGCTTACCTGGATGGATATGAAGAAGGAGAAGAAGGACATCACGACCGTGTCCGGCAAGACCCTCCACGGCGACCTTGCGTCCACCTACACGCTGACTGTTCCGGACGAGGAACTGGAGGCGAGGAAAAATATTAATAACTAAATGAATATGAAGAATATAATATATCCGGTCATCGCGTCTCTGCTTTTCCTCACTTCCTGCAACGGAACGTGGATAATGTACGACACCGACCAGAATGACCACATCTATTTTCAGGACCGGCAGCAGGTTCTGATCAAGTCTTTCGCCCTTCTGGCAGACGATGAGATTGACGTTGAGGCTCCTGTCTATATTATGGGAACTGTCTCGGACCAGGACAGGCCTTTCAAGCTGGAGAGCGTCCCGAGTGAGGAGGGCGACACGATAGTCTTCGGCGGCATCACCTATCCGGTGATCTCCGCCAGGGAAGGCGTTGATTTCGAGGTGGGGGACTGTGTGCTTCCTGCCGGAGCGACTTCCACAAAAGTCTCCGTGAGACTTAAACGTCAGCCGGAGATGAAGGATGGGGCCTATGTGCGTGTCCACCTGAGACTTGTCCCGTTCGAGAATTTCGAGCCTCTTCCAGCGGACAGCTCAAGCTCGCAAAGCATCAAGACACCTGATTTTCAGGTCTATGTCAACGACGGTGACCCGGCCTGCCCGTCCTGGTGGAAACCGACCGCCAAGGCCGACCCGGGCTGGGACTATGACCTCGGCAACTTCTATCCGGCGAAGTTCAGGATGCTCCTCGACCTCTTCCACAAGACCGCCGAGACCAACCCTGTCTTCTATGAATATTGTGTCGCACACTACGGTGAGAACCTCGACGCGGAGCCGAGCTCAGACAACAACAAAATGCTGAAATTCTGGCGTCAGACCTATATGTCAGCCTGGGCGGGCTCGGTGTTCTGCCCTCTATACGAATATTACGAGAAGTACTATGCCGAGCATCCTGACGACCCTTACTTTGAGGTTATGGGCAGCGACAAGGTCAACATCAACAACCGCATCGGCTGGGGTGACCCGCGCAGCGGCAGATATGGTTTCCTCAATTAATCGGAGAATAAAGAAATGAAAAGAATATTCCAATTTTTGTCAGCGGCGGCTCTGCTCTCCGTGGCCGTGTCCTCCTGCTGGAAGATCGACGAGGGAGACACAGTTGACCTTGCGCCGATTGAGTTCAAGGTCGCTTCGGACACGATCAACGCCGACCTTGGCGTGGAACTGAAATACGAGGGACTCACCGTCAAGAGTGACCGTGAGGTCTCCTACGAATGGTCCTACGGACAGCCGGCCGACGGCAAGACGGTCGCCGACCACATCTTCAAGACGGGGACGATCGAGAACGTCTCGACCTCGCCTACAATCGACTATACTTTCACCAAACTGGGTACATTCATCCTTCGGCTCAGGGCCGACAACGGGGAAAGCATCCAGTACAAGTACTTCACACTGAACGTGAACTCGGGGTATGACGAAGGTGTCACCATCCTGAGCAACGGGGAATCCGGAGACGGTCACCTGACGTTCATCAAGACGCTCACTTCCGAGGAGGCCACCGCCGGAAAGCAGGAGGTTTTCCCTGACGTGTTCTCGTCCATCAATCCCGGACAGACACTACGGAACGGAAAAGAGTTGTTTATGTCCAACGCCACGGTCAAGAAAGTGGACTACTCCGGCCTTCTGATAGCCACCGATGACGAGAACGGTACGATGTGGCATATGGAGGCCAAGACATTCCAGCTGTTCAAGAAGTCAAGTATGCTTTCGGCCGGCTCACGGTTCAAGGCGTTCGGCGGCGAGCTGGCTTCGACATCCGGATTCGCGGCGTTCATCCTCGGTGAGAACTCGCACATCTACCGCTACGATATGATGATGGGTGACTACACCGATATGATCGACATCAAGCCGATGACGGGCATATTCGGAGGAGTCTCTCGCAAGACCGCCAAGGATGCCACGATCCGCTCGCCATATTTCCGCAACTCTGACAGCCTTGCCGTCAGAAGAACCGCCTCCGCCGGAACCGTCTATTACACTCTCAGCGGCTATGAGGTTGTGAATATGGCCACTCTGCGGACCGCGAAGACCAATTCCCTCTATGTCCTCTTCAGAAGCAAGACGAATCCTGATGAATATGTCATCAAGAACACCGACGGCATCGGAGGTTCAGGGGCCTTGAAGACTTGGGGAAGCACCGTCACGTTCACGACCGGTGATTTGAAGATGGACAGTGACTGCAAGTTTGTCGGCACGAAGAACTCGGCTGATGTGTACTATGTCTATGACAATGCTGTTTACCGTTGGTCTCTGATCAGCTCTCCGGTCTCCAAGCCGGCGATAACCCTTCCTGTCGGCGAACAGATCCGGGACATCGCCACCAACTTCCTTGGCAAGGACAAGGGGGACAACGGAGAGGATCTGCTCTACATCGCTACCTACAATCCGTCCAGATCGGGAGAGAAGAAAGGCAGCCTGTACGTTTACAGATTCTCGGACGACACCCTTGTGAAGTCCTACGAGGGCATATTCTGGGATCCCGCTTCGGTAATGTATAAATATCGGGTGAACTAAACTGATAATCAATAACAATAAAGAAATATCTATGACAAAAAGGAGTATTATCCTGACTTTGATCGCCGCCGCGCTGTTGGTTCCATCCACAGACGCGGCTGCGTCCGTGTTTAAGAAAAAGAAGAAAAAGGCTCAGACGGAGGCTACAGCGGCTCAGAAACCGGCTCCGAAGAAGAAGCAGACCCCTTACGAGAAGCTGATGAAGGAGGTCGCCGATTCGGCCTGCGGAAAGACGTTCAATCTTTACCGCACGTCCAAGGACAAGATCTATATGGGCTTTCCAAGGAATATGATGGGACGTAGGATGCTTGTGGGCAGCACGATCACCGCCACAAGCAATCCGGCCTATCTGAACGTCGGGTATAAGTACGTGAAGCCGACATATTTCCAGATTGACCTCAAGGACAGCCTTGTGGTGCTGACTGTTCCGGGCACGAACGCCACGAGTTCCGATCCCGGGATGCAGGCCGCCATCGAGCGCAGCTATATTCCTAAGGTCTTGAGAAGGATCGCCGTGCAGGCGACGAGCAAGGACAGCTCGGAGGTGGTCTTCGAGGTGACTCCGCTCATCAATTCGGTCGCTCCGAAGGGAAAGGACTTCTCCCTCACTAAGGCGGCTGACGAGAAATCAACCTGGTTCAGCGATCTCAAGGCATTCAGTGACAACGCTTCCGTGAAGGTGCATTCCAATGTGGACTTCACGAAGACCTTCCTGATGCTGAAAGGCAAAGTGGGATCCGGCTCGATGGCCTACACGGTTTCGTTTATGCTGCTTCCGGAGAACCCGATGCCGGCCCGTGTGCAGGATTCGAGGATCGGAGTGTTCCCGGTCGGCCCGGGAGAGGGCAGTGTGAAGTACAATCTCACATCCGCCGAGGATGGGTTCAAAGGCTATGTGCTGGCCTCCCGCTGGAGACTTGAGCTCTCAGACACTACCGCTTGGCAGAAAGGTCAGAAGGTCACGGTCAAGAATCCGATTGTCTGGTACGTGGACAATTCGTTCCCTGAGGCTTGGAAGGCTCCGATCAAGGAGGGTGTCCTGGCTTGGAACCGCGCCTTCGAGGCCATCGGACTGAAGGACGTGATGCAGGTGCGTGACTTCCCTACAGCCGATGAGGATCCTCAGTTCGATCCGGACAACCTTAAATATTCCTGCATCAGGTATGTACCTGACGCCACGATGAACGCTATGGGCCCGTCTTGGGTTGATCCGGTGACGGGAGAGATCCTGAACGCGTCTGTGCTTGTGTACAACGATGTCATCAAGCTCATCAACAACTGGCGCTTCGTGCAGACGGCACAAGTGGATGAGAAGGTCCGTGCCGTGAAGATGCCGCAGGACATCATCGATGAGTCACTTGTCTATGTGATCTCTCACGAAATAGGTCACACTCTGGGACTTATGCACAATATGGGAGCATCTTCGGCCTATCCGACCGACTCTTTGAGGAACGCCGCTTTCACCGCGAAATATGGCACGACCCCGTCGATTATGGACTATGCCCGCTTCAACTATGTGGCTCAGCCTCAGGACAAAGGTGTCAAGCTTGTGCCGCCGTCCCTGGGAGTTTATGATGAATATGCCATCAAATGGCTGTACACCCCTGTGATCGGGGCCAAGGACATCTGGGAGGAATATTCCGTCGCGGAGAAGATCATTGATGAGAAGGCGGGCGATCCGCTTTACAGTTATGGCGCGCAGCAGGTTTCCGGAAACGCCAGCTATGGTGTCTATGATCCGAGCGCAAGGACTGAGGATCTCGGGGATGATCCGATCAAGTCCAGCGACTACGGTATCAAGAACCTCAAGTACATCCTTCCTAAGATGAACGGGTGGATCGGTGCCGATGACAGCGATTTCACACACAGGAATGATCTCTACCTTCAGCTGACGAACCAGTACTACCGCTACATCAACAATGTGATGGCTCAAGTCGGAGGAATATACTTGAACAACGTCAAGGAGGGCTCGACGGTCAAGCCATCTGTGCCGGTTTCCAGAAAGGTTCAGAAGGCTTCCTTGAAATGGGTGGTAGGACAGCTCCGCGCTTCCTCGTGGATCAACGACGCTGACGTTACCTCGAACCTGCCGTTGGCGGCCCCGCAGTCCAACAAGATCTGCGCTCAGGTGGCGAAGGCGTTGGCCTCGACCGTTCCGGCGAATGTTATGCTGGCCTCGGTGGCCCCCGGCGCCGGCAAGCCTTACACCGTCAAGGAATATTACGATGACCTTTACAATGAGCTGTTCGCCTCGTCAATCGCCGGCCTCAGGCTGACATCCGAGGAAAAGACCCTCCAGAGGGAGGTTCTGACCGCTTCGGCGAAGGATGTCAAGTCTATGCTTGCCAAGTCGTTTGCTGAGGATCCCGATATTGATGAATATGCCGCCGAGCCGATGTGGTGCGGATGCGATGACATCAACCTTGGCGAGGGCAAAGGCCCTTACCAGAAAAGCGTAAGCGTCCTTACGATCGATGAGAGTGACGGATGCAGGATCGTGTTCCTGAACAAGGTCAAGGCATTGGCCTCTTCCCGCCGGTCTTCCGCTCCGTCCGAGGACAAGGCTCACTATGAGTACCTTCTCGCCCGTGTCAATGCGGCGCTTCAGAGCCAGAAATAACCTCTCCGGTCGCTGAGCCTGTCGAAGCGACCGGAAAAACACAAGCATATTCATTAGATGAAGATAAAACCAATCATAACGGTGATGGCCGTACTGGCCGTCGCGGCCTGCTCTACCCTCAAGGACGGAGAGTACAACCTTTCGGTGGTGTCCACTGGTGACGGCCACGGCTACTGGTTTGCCAAACCGATAGAAGACGGAGGGCGGGCCAGAGGCTCGCTGATGGCGCAAAGCGCGTTCGTGAACGGAATCCGCGAGTCGAAGGGTGCGGACAATGTCATCCTTGTCGATGCCGGAGACAATTTCTTCGGCAGCGGCGCCCCGTTCTATTACAACTATGTGGACACAACCTCCTCGCATCTCTATCCGAGACTGGCTTCCTATATGAAATACGACGCCGTTGTCGCCGGCCATTCCGATTTCGAGTCCGGCCACCGTGTCTATGACCGTGTCGCCAAGGAGATGAAGAAGGAAGGCATCCCGATTCTGGCCGGCAACGCCCTGTCCGACAGGAACGGCAAGCCATATTTCCCGGCATATTCAATAATTAAGAAAGGAGGAGTCAAGGTCGCGGTTCTGGGGTACACCAACGCCGCTAACGCCTCGCTGATGGACGGAAGCTGCGTCTCCGGCCTCCGTTTCGAGTCGCTTCTGCCTCTGGTTCAGGAGGATGTGGATAAGGTGCGCTCAAAGGAGAAGCCGCAAGTCGTGATTGTCGTGGCCCACACTTCGATGGGCAAGGGCGACGGCCTGAACCTTGAGAAACAGGGACTTGACCTGTTCAAGAGCCTTAGAGGAGTGGATGTTGTCGTCACCGGTCACGACCACGCCAACAAGGTGATGAGCGCCGACAGCATCGTGGTCTTGGATTGCGGCAGGACCGGCCAGAACGCCGGTGTCACTGACATCAAGCTCGTAGTGAAAGGAGGAAAGGTCGTCAGCCGCACCTTGGATGCCAGAATGACCTCCATCAAGAGCGAGGAATATGACACCGCTATGGAAGAGGCCTTTGAGGCTGATTACGATAAGGTTCGTAGTTTCATTACGGGCACCGTCGGCGAGATCAAGAAGGGCTTGGTTTCCAGAGAGTTCTACTACAAACAGTGCGACTATATGAACTTCCTGCACGCCCTCGCTATGAGCGCCTACCCGGTTGACATTTCCCTTTCGGCGACCCTTCTGATTGACGGGAAAGTCCCTGCAGGAGAGGTCCGTTATCAGGACATCCGCAAGGTCTATCCTTACGAGAACAAACTGGTCGTGCTGAGACTGACCGGCGCTGAGATTCTGAAATATCTTGAGGCCAGTTATGATGCGTGGATCAACACTGTGACTGAACCTTACGAGAATGCTCACGTGTTGAAAATCAAACAGTCCAAGGATTACTCCACCGGCAAGATGGCCTGGAAGCTCGCCAAGAGTCCGGCCAATTTCGATTCCGCCGCCGGGATCAACTACACTGTCGATGTGACTAAGCCTTACGGCTCCCGTGTCGTGATCACCTATATGGCAGACGGAAGCAAGTTCGAACTTGATAAGGAATATACCGCCGCGATAACCACCTACAGGTCAGTAGGTTCTGGAGGACTGCTTAAGGCCGCCGGGCTGGAGGACATGAAGTCTGTCGAAGACCGGATTGTCTACCGAGGCCCGGAGTTCAGAACGATTCTCTACCGGTACTTCAAGAAGAACGGAAGCATTGATCCTGCTGTCGTTGGTGATCCAAAGGTCGTCGGCTCCTGGAAGTTCGTCCCGGAGTTCGCTCCCGCAGCCATCAAGGCAGACGTCGAATTGCTTTACGGAAAATAATGAATATATTCGCGTTGATGAAAAAGATAGTCCTGAATAACGTTGTCCTTGCGGTGGCCGTTCTGCTCGCCGCAGGGACATATTCATTCGCCCAGACTCCCGCGACTCCGGAGCAAAGGGCTGCCGCCGAGGCCGAGTTCGGAGTGAAGAACGTTGTGTGCAAGTATGACACCAAGGCCGAGATGATGGCTGACCTGAACAGAACAGGCGGGGAATATTTCATGTACAGTTTTGACGATGTGAGATTGACCCCGGCTCCCAAAGGGTACAAGCCTGTTTATATCAGTCATATAGGCCGTCATGGCGCAAGGTATGCGATCAGCGATCAGATTTATGAGAATCTCCGCAAGGTTTTCACTGACGCTCATTCGGCTGGAAAGCTGACAGAGGCAGGTGAAAGCCTTATGGCTCGTTATGAAGCTTTCTACCCATCTGTGGCCCATCGTGGTGGAGAACTTACACATAAGGGTCAGGATCAGCTTCGTGGCATCGCTGATGTGATGTATAAGTCTTTCCCGGAGGTGTTCAAGGGCAAGACCAACGCCGAGGTTCTGTGTACGGTCACCCCGCGCGTGATTGTCAGTATGACTTCGTTCATGGATGAGATCAAAGGGTTGGACAAAGACCTGACTTTCACGCTTGAGTGCAGTAAGTCGATCATGCCTCGGATCCACCCGACGGGTTCGATGAATCCGTACAGAGTCAAGACCAAGGTTCCTGCCGCCGCCAGGGCACAGGCTGACAGCCTCCGTGCGGCAAGGGTCGATGTCAAGGGTTTCTGTTCCAAGTATTTCAATGACACTGACTATCTTGAGAAAGAGTATGGCCTTTGGAAATTCGAGTTGGATCTGAGGAGTGTCATTCTGGATTTCCAGTGTCTTGACGAAGTCCCTGCGGACAGGTTTGAGGACGTGTTCACTCCGGAGGAACTCTTCGCGATCTGGGAGGTGTGGAATTTCAACGGTTATCTGAGCATGGGACGCTCTCCGATGACAGACAACAAAGGGTGTCTCAGCACCGCCGCCATACTCCGGGACATGATCGAGTGCGCGGACCGTGACCTCGCTTCCGGAGACATCAACTTGAGTCTCAGGTTTTCGCATGACATAGCCATATTGCCTTTGCTCTCGTACATGAAACTTGACAACTTCGGCGCTGTGCTGACCGATCCTTCCGATGTGAAAAACTGGTGGAGGAGCGATTTGATTCCGATGGCCTCCAATCTTCAGCTCATCTTCTACCGCAGCAAGCGTGCCCCGGAGATCCTCGTCAAAGTCCTTTATAACGGCCACGAGGCCTCTCTGCCGATCCCGCAGGTCGCTCCGTCCTTCTATTCCTGGACCGCCTTCAAGGAATATTACAGGAATTGACTTCCAGTAGAGATGGACTCTATGGTTTATCTGGCTTTGGCAATGGAATGCGCGCGCACCGCGAAGCGACGCAAGAAGGTTCAAAAGGCTGACTTGCTCAGCCTTTTGAGCTCGTAGTCGGCTTTGATCTTGTCGATTATGGCACAGACCACCTTGTAGGTCTTGCTGTCCTTGGTGTAGTTTGCTGGGACGGTGAAGTTGACGCGGCCTTGGTGCTGGAGGGTCTTGGCGAAGGCTTTCTTCTTCGGACTGCTCTCGTCGTAGACGGCGATGGCGTGCCCTCCGAACATCTTGACGATCTTCATGCAAGGGATGTCGGTCTCACCGTCACCGAAGTAGATCATCTGGGGGTAGGGGATTCTCTTCTTGTCCTCGGCGACACTCTCGTTGACCATCTTGTTGTCGTGGGCGCTGAATATTCCCTTGTTGATCTTGAATATGTACTGGGTCTTGGCCGTGTAGTCGACGGCGATTCCCGGCCATTCGGCCTCGCCGTCCTTGTTGTACATGTAGGAGCAGGCGAAGATGTGCTTGAACTCCTTGGCGATCGGGCTGCCCTCGATGATCTCCTTGAGGCCGGAGGAGTTGATGTAATGCTCGATCTGCACGCCGCGTGACTCGCCATATTCATTGATCATGCCGAACCATTCCCTCACGCCATCGAAGAGCCGGATGTGGCGGCCGAACTTCCGGAAGTCGCTCCGGCGGAGCGTGACGCCGTTTTTCCTCGCCTCATCGAACATCATTTTCATGTAGGACAGCACATTGCTCGCGTCCTGCCCGACGGCCAGCCCGTCGCTCATCCTCCAGAACTCCTCCGGGGTCTTCCCGATGGCCTGGATGAAACCGAACTCCTGCATATTCCCGGGAGAAAGGGTCCCGTCGAAGTCATAAATCAGCGCAACAATAGGTCTTTTCTTCATAATTTCGCCACAAATAACCGATTTCTGCAAATATACTATTTATTCTTTGTGAAGAATCCGTTGGATTCAGTTAATTTTGTAATATAATTTGAGAAATATGGACCACTATCTGACCCGGTTGCAGAACGCGACCAGAAAATATTGGAACAAGTCCGCGCTTAACACCCTTGGCGGCGAATCCTTCACATACTCACAGATGGCCACTTTGATCGAGAAGTTCCACATCTTCTTCGACAAGGCCGGTCTTCAGAAGGGGCAGCACATCGCCCTCTGGGCCCGCAACAGCGCCCGCTGGGGCATGTCCTATCTGGCCGTGAACACCTACGAGGCCGTCATCGTGCCGATACTGGCGGATTTCACTCCGGAAAGCGTGGAGAGCCTCGTGAACCATTCGGACAGCATGGCATTGCTGACCAACGCAGACAAATGGGCTAAGCTTGACATCGCTAAGATGCCTGAGGTCAAGGTTGTTATGGATGTGGACAACCTGAAGATACTCTATTGCCGCAAGCCTGAGATCGAGGCGCTCTGGAACAACATCGACAATCTCCTCGCCGGGAAGTACCCTGACGGCTTCGGCCCGGAGGATGTTGTCTACCCGACTGACAACTGGGATGACCTTGCAGTCATCAACTACACTTCCGGCTCGACCGGCAACCCTAAGGGCGTTATGCTGACCTACAGGAACTTCAGCGCCACGATCGAGTACAGTCAGGTTCACCGTCCTACATCGGACAAGAACAGGATGATCTCGATGCTTCCTATGGCTCATATGTACGGCCTTGTGACCGAGTTCATCTACCCTCTGTGCAACGGAACATCAATCTACTGGCTGGGCAAGACCCCGACCCCGAGCACCCTTATGAAGGCGTTCCAGGAGGTTAAGCCTTACCAGCTCATCACCGTGCCGCTTGTGATGGAGAAGATCTTCAAGTCCAAGGTGAAGCCTGTGCTGGACAAGCCGATGATTAAGATCCTTACCAGGATTCCCGGGATCAACACAATTATATTCAAGAAGATACATGACAGCCTGATCAATGCTTTCGGTGGCGAGGTAGGGGAGTTCATCCTTGGCGGCGCGCCGGTGAACCCTGAGATCGAGAAGTGGTTCAAGAAGATCAAGCTTCCTTACACCGTGGGCTACGGCATGACCGAGGCGACGCCGCTGCTGGCCTATGCCGGTAGTTCTGAATATGTCGCCGGCTCCTGCGGAAAACCTGTCGACTGCGCCACCGTGAGGATTGACTCCGATGATCCGAGGCACATAGTCGGCGAGATCCAGGCGAAAGGCGAGAACATCTGTATCGGCTACTACAAGAATCCCGAGGCTTCCGCCAATGCCTTCACCGAGGATGGCTTCCTCCGCACCGGTGACCTTGGACTGTTCGACGACGACGGCAACCTCTACATCAAGGGACGCAGCAAGTCGATGATCCTTTCGGCCAACGGCCAGAACATCTATCCGGAGGAGGTTGAGGCCGTGGTTAACAACCAGCCTTATGTGCAGGAGTCTGTCGTGGTGGACCGCGCCTCCAAACTCGTTGCGCTCGTCTACCTCGATCAGGAGGCTCTCCGCAAGGACGGCCTTGACCAGGAGGCGATCGCTGACCTCCCTGAGAGAATCCGCGTCAACTCCGACAGGCAGCTCCCGAACTACAGCCAGATCGCCAAGGTCGAGATCGTGGACCAGCCGTTCGAGAAGACTCCAAAGATGAGCATCAAGCGTTTCCTCTACAAGTAATTATTCCCGGTAAATGAATATATGGCTGCGTAAAAAGGTGCCTTTTTACGCCCGTCACATAAGAAAGAAACTGTTTTTTAGAGGAAATATCACGCTTATCAACCGATGGTCCGTATGTGGTTTACGGGGCGGTTTCTCGAAGGTCTCATTTTCGAAGTTATTACGGTAGGTTTGCTCAGAGAACTCTCCGTATCTGCCCATCTGAAGGAAACTGACCTTGCCGGGGATTGCCATAAAGAGTTTAAGCGTGTCCATAAACACTTTCTCAAAAGGTTTGCTTATCTTTGCCGCTGATTTGAGGGCCTCAAGGCACTCGGATTGGTATTGCATAAGTAGGTTTGATGAACTCATAACTTAAAGTGGTTGGATACTCTAAGTTATAAATAATCAGCGACTTATGCAATACTTTTTATTATCCTATCATCAATGTTTCAGACATTTTTTCGGAGTCCTTCCGGACCTTTCATCAGCTTGCCAAGCGACAGTTATTGACAGTATTTCAATGAACTTTTATATAGCGGAACCGGTCACCCAGCTTCCATTATTTAACTTTTTAGTACGGTAAATTTTTACCGAAGTATTGATTTTATTATGACCTTTTGAAAAAGCTTATCCCCCATCATTTTATTTCTTCAATCTTGATTCTGTAAGGTTCGGCATCATATTTGTCACATTCAGTTAAGTTCTTTTGGAAATGACTGTCTATCGACATACCTTTGCAGTCACTAAACAAAAAACGTAAAGATATGTTAAAAACTATTATACAAACAACGACTATAGCACTGATCTGCCTATCCACAATTTCCTGCGAAAAGGAAGTTCCTATAAAAGGAGATTCGATTTCTGAACCAACTGCCGAAACAGAATCATCGTCTTTGGATGATTTCACTGTCATTCTCTCGAAGGCTGTCGCAAACGACAAGGATTTGCGTGATTTCATCAAGGTGGAGTCTCTCAAACAGTTCGACAAGGACTATGATGTTTTCTATCCTTTCGTCAAAAACGAGAGACTTTCATCAGGAATATCCTTCAGAGAGGCTTTGTTAAAATACTCCACGGAGGACAAACTGGAGCAAATAGAATCAAATTGCCCGTTGCTGAATATCTTCGTGCCGGATTGGAGCTGGATAAACGGCTATTCCGCCGATTCGTGGGACACAAACGACGACTTTGTGACTGTCAGCAGGAAAGACGATGGAGACAAGCACGTCATTTATTACAATGGATCTGTCTATGATACTGTAGAGACAGATGGTTTTCCATCATATCCTGTTCTGATAGTAAAGAATAATGGACGTCTAAGGGTCTCCAATGCGAGAACCAGATCTTCCGAAGCAACCTACGAATTCACACATAAGGAATTCGATAACACCAACATCCAAACGAGAGCAAACCGTAAATGGCACTATGACCCAGTCTTGATGCCAGTAACAGGTAGTTCGGATTTCGTTCCAGAAAGCGCTATCGATCCTCTTCTCATAAAAGCGTATAGTGAGTTCGAAGATAAATCTATTGACGGTGCTTGCCAGAGAGATTATGTGTATTATGGTATGAGTAAAAGTAATACGGATCACGGCGTCTATCGCGGCTATATTCGCGAACAACTATACCGTTTTAAGATATCCAAAGGTGCTTATGGTTTTATAGCAGACCAAAATGACGATCCTAAATTGCATGAAACAATAGATGTTATAGGAAGAAAAAATTCAAAGGATTCCACTGAGCTATATAATGAGATTTGGACTGAAGGAAGCTTTGCGTTCCAATTTGACATATTCATTGGAATAAAGGGTAAAGGTAACGATGGATATATCGCAAAGAAAATTCTACTTCCGGAATGTGCTCGTGATGTCTACGACTTAAGTAAAGTCAGACGAAAATATAAGCATCAGACAGGATTGGAAAGGGGACATTACATCTACTATTTTAACCCTGAGGATCTTGTTCCGAAATGGATTTATCCAGAGAATCCCGTATATCTGCCTGAATGGGACATTTCTAACGAATCCACGGATATTTATGTTCAGATCTCAGAGATTGATGATTCTGAAACAAAAACATATACTAGAACCAGAACTTACAGGTATACCTCAAATTTCAGCGTTGACGGCAATATTTCTGGAAGCGTAAAAGGAGTTAAAGGTAGTTTTGGAGTAAAATATGGGAACACTAAAGATGATACTGAAAGCGCAACATTGTCATACACAACGACCCTTGATAGTGAGGATTTAGGTATGGAGCCTTTCGAATACACCAGCAATATATTATCAAAACCAATCACCGAGAACGTTAATGGGACTAACATACCGGGCTATATTGTCAGCAGTACAAGTGTAGGTGCTGTCACAATAACTTTTCTTCCAACTGACATCAGATAAAGCAATGAAAGCAAGGAATATATTGATAGTAAGCATAGAATTGCTATGCTTACTATCTTGCAGTAAAGAGCCGCAAGACTCTCCTGAGCAGCATTACGCAGATACTTTTTGCGGCACATACTACCTTGAAAAAGCAGTATGGAGCACAGATAATATTGACTTGAACGGAGACGGGATAGCCAATGAGGATTTGATTTATGAATTCAAGAATCTTCAGGGTTTCCTTGAAAATAAACGTTTTGCAAAAATATATCAAAATCCGGCAGCTCAAAACGAAATAGACGTTGACTACTATATTCCGTATCATGATGTTAGAAAAATAGACAACAACTATCATGATTACGGTTGCGGATACCTTGAATCATCCTTCATTGGGAGACTAGACTCTTCCAACAACCCAAAGTTAAGTTTTCCGGCAAAAGAATATAACTATAGAGATGACTATAATGTGGCTTTGAATGGAATACATAAATCGATGATAAACAAATTCGAAAATGGGACTATGACTATCCATGTAGATGCAACTATCTATGATTGCGATTACAAACCAATAGCCGGCACTTTCTACTTATATTTCAAAAAAATATAAGACAAGAATTAAAAATTACAAATGTTATTATTAAATATGTCTTTCGGAAAAAATCAACCTCTAAAGCGTATCTTACTAGACCAAGGGCACTGCCATATCGTATGCAGGCCGACTGAAGTCTGTTATTTGAACTCCGAGGCTGACAACACAAGGGTGTTCTTGGCTGATGGGACGTGGGGATCCATTGACGACTCTCTTATTGAGATGGAATCCGTTCTTCCAAAGGACTTGTTCTTCCGGGCCAACCGGCAGAACCTTATAAACGTTGACTATGTTCATAGTATCGCACAAGGCCCCGAAGGGATTTCATTGTCAATTTAAAAGAGCCATATTCATCAATTGAATTTATCTTAACTCCTGAAAAGAAAAAAGAGTTGATAGAGATGCTGATGTATGGTTCATCATCGTATCAGCCAGAGTGAGAAGAAAGTGACACTCGATTTACAAAACGGTTTGGGTACTATCGTCGCTTCCACAGGCTTCACGACCAGTATTTCGGTCGTAAAACTTATGGAATCGATAATGTGGTTTATATTGAAGAAGTCATAAAATGTGACAATAGAGTTTTACATCATTTGATTTCAATAAAACCGATTGCATCACGCTCTGCCTTAGTCAAGTCATATAAATCAAATAGCATATTGTCAATAGCTATAGCTTTCTCTTTTGAATATTTAGTTTGAATTTCATTTACAAGCACCTTAAATTCATCATTGACATCATCCGATACATTCAGAACCGGAATCTTGTCAAAAAATATTTTCCTCAATTCCCGTGTTCCTCCTTGCAATTCCGGGAAATTGTCGAGGAAGCAGAATTTGAAAAGTGATGAATTCAAAAATGCTGTCAGATATGCCAAGTGATTCCCTGTTATCATAAAAGATTTGTCATTTTGATAGAACCCCTTCTCGTCATAATAAAAAGGAATAAACTTGGTCATATTTGGATACATTATTTTCGGCTGAGAAAAGTCCTCCAGATTGTTGATGACATCACGTGGCTGGGAGGAGGTGACTACATATTATTCGACAATATGGCAATAATTCAGGAGAACGATTACATCAGCACCTAGAACTGCAACTTGATGATTATCGGATAAATGCAGTTCCAGGTGCGCGTAGTATTTCGCACCTGGAAGGGTGGGGCGCCAATAGGGGGCACTGTAGAGGGTTCTTTGACTTTCAGGTGTGTGATTATATTCACACCTTGAACTGTAACTTGGTCGTTATCTGGTGAATACTGTTTTAGGTGCGATAGATGAGCTGACTGCGCTATCCGGGAATATTGGTTGCATACTTGCAAGGTGGCAGAAATGGTCTAAAGTGTCGCTGAAGGGTTCCGAAGTGAGGTTTCGGGCGGCAAAAAAGGGCAAAAGTGTCGCCTGAGGGTTCCGACGGGAGGTTTCGGGCGGCAAAAAAGGGCAAAAGTGTCGCCTGAGGGTTCCGAAGTGAGGTTTCGGGCGGCAAAAAAGGCTGAAAGTGATGCCGTGGAGTGATGGTGAAGTGGCGTGGTGAGTGAATGACGAGCGAAATGTAAATATTTATGAATCATAGGGCTTGGAATTGTTGTGGACATTGGCTATCTTTGGGGCGGGCATCGGAACGGCTTCGGTTTCTTTCCGCGGGGCGTAGGATTCTGATGCGGGTGAGGCGAAAGGAAAGAGGAGGTAGAGAACTATGAATTACGGCTACATTCGGGTCAGCAGCGACAAACAGACTGTTGAGAATCAAAGGTTTGAAATCAATAACTTCTGCGAGAGGGAACATCTGTCCATCGACGGGTGGATAGAGGAGACCATCAGCGGAACCAAATCCTATAGTAAAAGGGAGTTGGGGACGCTGCTTCGGCGTGTGCGGAAGGATGATCTGATCATCTGCGCGGAACTTTCGAGGTTGGGGCGTAACCTGTTTATGATTATGGAGATACTCAACATCTGTATGACCAAGGAGTGCAAGGTGTGGACGATCAAGGACAACTATCGGCTGGGTGAGGATATTCAGAGCAAGGTGCTGGCGTTCGCTTTCGGGCTGTCGGCGGAGATCGAACGCAACCTTATCAGCCAGAGAACGAAGGAGGCGTTGGCACGGAAGAGGGCCGAGGGTGTGGTGCTTGGCAGGCCTAAAGGACGGAAGACGGCGTTGGAGAAACGTAAACTGTACGGTAAGAGGACCTTGATCGCGGAGTTGATGGCGGTGGGAATGTCACAGCGCAAGATCGCCAAGATCTGCAAGGTGGACCGGAATACCTTGTGGCGGTTCTTGAAGTCCTGTGAAGAGGAATGACAATTTGTCAGTCTGAATCTCTTGGAACATATTTTGACTATCCTTGAACCAGCTTCATCAGAAGGTGGAGCCGACTGAATATATTCGTAAAATTTAAAAATGAAAGATATTATGGCAAACAAAGGACAGATTGGAGTGACGACCGAGAACATATTCCCGGTCATCAAGCAGTTTCTCTATTCGGATCACGAGATTTTCCTGAGGGAGCTGGTCGCGAACGCGGTGGACGCTTCGCAGAAGATGAAGGCCATCGCCTCGAACGGTGACTTCAAGGGCGAGCTTGGTGAGCTTAAGGTGCGCGTCGAGCTTGACGAGGATGCCAAGACGTTGAGGATCATCGATAACGGTATCGGTATGACCGATGAGGAGATTGACAAGTACATCAACCAGATAGCGTTCTCTTCAGCTGGAGAGTTCCTTGAGAAGTACAAGGACCAGAACATCATCGGCCACTTCGGATTGGGATTCTATTCCGCGTTTATGGTCGCGAAGAAGGTGACGATTGAGTCTCTTTCCTGGAAAGAAGGCGCTAAGGGCGTGATCTGGAGCTGCGAGGGCAACCCGGAGTTCGAGATGGGGCCTTGCGACAAGGCTGAGAGAGGCACGGTCATCACCCTCTATCTTGACGACGAGGCCGCCAAGGACTACGGCACAAAAGGCAAGATCCAGCAGCTACTGGACAAGTACTGCAAGTTCATGCCGGTTCCGGTCGTCTTCGGCAAGGAACAGGAATGGAAGGACGGCAAATATGTCGACACCGACAAGGACAACGTCATCAACAAGATCGAGCCTCTGTGGACCCGCAAGCCTTCCGAACTGAAGGAAGAGGACTATATGAAGTTCTACAGGGATCTCTACCCGATGAAGGAAGACCCTCTGTTCTACATCCATCTGAACGTGGACTATCCGTTCAACCTCACCGGAATCCTCTACTTCCCGAAGATCAAGGACAGGATGGCGATCGAGAAGAACAACATCCAGCTTTACTGCAACCAGATGTTCGTCACGGATCACGTGGACAACATCGTCCCTGACTTCCTGACGCTTTTGCACGGTGTCATCGACTCTCCGGACATTCCTCTTAACGTCTCCAGAAGCTACCTGCAGGCCGACGAGAATGTCAAGAAGATCTCGACCTACATCACCAAGAAGGTGGCCGACAGACTGGAGGAGATATTCAAGAACGAGCGTGACGCTTGGGAGAAAAAGTGGGACAACCTCAAGCTGTTCATTGAATATGGCATGCTCTCCGACGAGAAGTTCTGCGAGAGGGCTCTGAAGTTCGCCCTGTTCAAGAACACGGACGGCAAGTATTTCTCTCTGGAGGACTACCGCAAGGCCATCGCCGAGAATCAGACCGACAAGGACAAGAAGGTCGTTTACCTCTATGCAACCGACACTGACGAGCAGTACGCTTTCATCGAGGCGGCGAAGAACAAAGGGTATGATGTGCTTCTGATGGACTGCGAGCTTGACTCCCACTATGTCAATCTGTTGGAGCAGAAGATCCCTGACACAAAGTTCGCCCGTGTGGATTCAGACACGATAGACAACCTCATCCCAAAGAGTGAGAAGGTCAAGCCGGAAATGGCACAGGCCGACAAGGATGACCTCAGCGCGATGTTCAAGGCCGTCCTGCCGAAGGGCAACGACTACTTCGTGGAGGCCGACAACCTTGGCGAGAACGCCGCGCCGGTGATCATCACCCGTAACGAGTTCATGAGGCGTTACCGCGAGATGAGCGCGATGGGAGGCGGAATGAACTTCTACGGGAATATGCCGGAGTCGTTCAACATCACCGTGAACCTTGAGAATCCGGTCATGGCCGGAATAGTCACCGAGGCCAAATCCAAGATCACTCCGATGCAGGAACTTCCTGCCGAGCCTGGCAAGGACGCTTCCGAGGACGAGAAGAAGAGAATCAACGACGAGCGTCAGGCCATCAAGGATGCCCATCAGGCTGTGGTTGATGAATATGCCGCCGGCAACGACATCCTCAAGCAGGTGATCGACCTGGCCCTTCTTTCCAACGGTCTCCTGAAAGGCAAAGCCCTTTCCGACTTCATCGCCCGCAGCGAGAAGGTCATCGCCGAAGCCGCCCGCAAATAGCCCGGATTATTCCGTCTGAACGCGCTTTCAGAATTGAGTGTGAGAAGGCATTTCCTGTAGAGGAAGTGCCTTCTTTTCGTATATGATAATCTGCGGATCTGATTTGTTTGAATTGTTATTAAGTGTTATATTCGCAAAAACCACTTTGATTGATGAGTAACAGGACTTTGACGGCGGTTGCATGTACGTTGACCGGGACGCTGACGGTGGCCTCTTTTGTTTCCTGCGGGTCACGGAAAGATGACGGGGATGGTGAGGCTAAGAGATTGAATGTCATCTACATCATGTGCGATGACCACTCGTATCAGACAATCAGTGCCTATGACAGCCGCTTCATCAGGACACCGAACATCGACCGCATCGCGGACGAGGGGGCACGTTTCACGAACAGTTTCGTGGCGAACTCGCTTAGCGGCCCGAGCCGGGCTTGTATGCTGACGGGAAAGCATAGCCACGCCAATGGCTTCACCGACAACACCACAACCTTTGACGGAGGGCAGCAGACATTCCCGAAAATCCTCCAGACTGCCGGCTACCAGACAGCGATGATAGGGAAGTGGCATCTGGTCTCGGATCCGACCGGGTTCGATCACTGGGATATTCTTGTAGGGCAGGGAGACTATTACAATCCTACTTTTATCCGTGACGGCGAGAGGGTGTGCAGGGAAGGCTATGCTACGAACATCATCACCGACCTTGCGCTGGAGTGGCTTGATAAGGAGCGCGACAAAGACCGTCCTTTCTGCCTTTTTATCCACCACAAGGCTCCCCACAGGACGTGGATGCCTGATCTGTGTGATCTGGAACTGTTCAGTGACGCGGAATTCCCTCTTCCTGATAATTTCTATGATGAATATGATGGCCGCATTCCCGCCTCGCTCCAGGAAATGAGCGTCTTGAAGGACATGGATCTTGTCTATGACCTCAAACTCGCCGACAAAGAGAATGAGATCCATACCTCCACTGGCCTTGAACAGGCTGGAAGGAGTTTGTACGATCGCTTTACTCCCGGGCAGAAGAAAGTCTGGGATGCCCACTATGATCAGATCATCGAGGAGTTCAAGAGGCAGGGGCTGGACGGGGATGCCCTTGCCCGATGGAAGTACCGTCAGTACATGCGCGACTATCTCCGCGTTATCCACTCCGTGGACAGAAACGTGGGTCGCCTGCTGGATTACCTTGAATCAAATGGTTTGATGGACAACACGATGATAGTCTACACGTCCGACCAGGGCTTCTATATGGGTGAACACGGCTGGTTCGACAAGCGTTTCATGTACGAGGAGTCTTTCAGGACACCTTTGCTTGTCCGTATCCCCGGCGGTCGCAAGGGCGACATAGAAGAGTTGGTCCAGAACATCGACTATGCTCCGACGATTCTCGAATTCGCAGGAGTGGATGTGCCGGAGGACATGCACGGTGTCTCATTCCTGCCGTTGCTCGAAGGAGGGAAGACGGAGGACTGGCGCAATTCCATCTACTATCATTATTACGAATATCCCGCCGAGCATGCGGTAAGAAAACATTTCGGCATCCGCACGGATCGTTACAAACTTATCCGTTTCTACGGTGACATCAACTGCTGGGAACTCTATGACCTCCTTGAGGATCCTTCTGAAATGCACAATCTCTACGGTGTCCCAGGCACCGAATCACTGACCGACAGCCTCAGAACAGAACTGCTTCGCCTCCAGATTCTGTATGATGACCCGATTCGCGAAATCCCGCTACCCTGATTCCCGGCAGTAGTCCCCGGATGCGCTGCGGCCCCGTGAGCGGAAATCGCGGCGAAACTCGCCAGTGGAGTCCCTGCTGGGACATGGGGACTATTCAGCCTCCTCTCCGGAATCGGATTGCGGCATGTCGCGGAGGTAGGTATACTCGTAGAACACGCTGCCGGTGTCCTGGGCACCGAATGTCAGAGGACCGGACAGAGGGGTTACCAGATACCCTAAGTTATCGGAGGTGTGTCTGAATGAGCCGGCCAGATTGATTTTCTCAGAAGTGGCCATCATGTCTTGGGAATAGTGCAGACGCTCGAAGAACACGTATGAATATTCAAAGACATGGTTGTCGTAGTCTGCTTTCAGTGGACGGATGCGGCCGCGGTACTCTTCGATCGGGTCGCCTTCGAACCAGGATGTTGAGTAGGTGATCTTCCAGTCTTGGGTTATGACTATCTTATGCTCGGTGATCTTGCCATCGTCGTTATTCTGTAGGAAGGAGATCTCCGCGTTCAATGATGGGGTGAGCTCGATCTCCTTGGCGTCGCCGTTCTTGTCCAAGGCGAATATGGTGACGTAGGCTCCGGCGAACTCTCCGTCGACAGTGTCCACCACTGTGCTGTCCTTGAACGCCTCGATGTCCTTGAAGCCGTCCAGAGGGCCGCTGCTGTCGAACCTGCCGGTCTGTGTCGCGCTGAAAAGGCTGAAGATCTCAAGTCCTCCGTTCTCCATCGCCAGGCAGACGATCGGATTGATGTCCTGGCCGATGTTGCCGATGAACACACCGCCGCACTTTCCGGACAGGTCCTCGATCTCATATTCACCTTCAGGACATTCGTCGATGCCACGGGACAGTCTGACGAAAGCTTTTCCGTCCTTCAGACTGATCATCGGGGAATAGTCCACCAATGGCTTGCCGTCTTTGCCCTCGATGCTGATGGCGACGTTGCAGTACAGATCCGAAACGTTGCACCTCAGCAGGAAAGGCCTCCCGTCCCTCTCGGCGAGCAGCATGCTCTTATGGAGGTTGCAGTTCTCGTCGATCTCGACCGCGTTGACCTTTACTGTCGCCTTGGAGTGGCGCGGGATGACGATGTACCACTCATCACCCTTCGTCTGTACGGTCTCCAGATTCTCCAGACCGTAGGACTTTGAGTAGCGGTCTAACAGCCCGGAGTCTCTCAGGTCGGACTCATTGGTGTACATGCCCACGCAGATGACCGCCGCGGCGTCATTGTCTCTCCAGTTGATGGACTGGAACTCATCTCAGGTGGATTTGCCGCCGGTGTTCCCGCAGGAAACAAGCGCGGCGCAGATAGCCAGAAGCGAAACGATTCTTCTCATTGTGTTCTTTGTTTTAGTGTTGCCAGTGATTCATATTCTTCATAAAGATTTCAAATTGACGAAATTTATCTGGTTTTCCATCACCTTTCGGGCGGGATTGAGAAATGGCGTGAAAAAAAGGGGATTTCCGGAAAATAGTTCTAACTTTGCGCCCGGTTTTTGGAATGACAAATAAAGATAACACTAATTATAATGAACGAGAAGATTCAAAAGGTCGCAGGGTTGGTGGCCACCGGGAAGTTCTGGAAAGAAGTCATAATCATGACCCTCGGCATGATGGTAGCCGCCGCGGCAGTCTACTATTTCCTTGTTCCAAGCAAACTTATCATCGGCACGGTGTCCGGTCTGTCAATTGTCCTTTCGGGAATATTCGAGACCTTCTTCGGCATCCAGATCAAAGTCTCTCTCTTCGTGGTCATCATCAACGCCATACTCTTGGTTCTGGCCTGGCTGCTGATCGGTGAGGAATTCGGGGCAAAGACGGTCTACACGGCCATGATCCTCGGACCTCTGATGGATTTCTGGGCGTGGGTGATGCCTTATCAGAGCCTGATGGAACCGGGTACGACTTCCGTGATGGGCGACATCTGGTTCGACCTCTGCTGCTTTGTTCTCCTTCTTAGTCTCTCACAGGCTATCCTGTTCAACATCAACGCCTCCACCGGTGGTCTCGACATCCTGGCGAAGATTGTCAACAAGTACCTGCATTTCGACATCGGAGCTTCCGTGTCGGTGGCCGGAGCGATGATCTGCTGCACAGCCTTCGCCATCAATCCTTTCAAGATGGTGATCATCGGCCTGATCGGCACGTGGATCAACGGCCTGGTCGTGGACTACTTCACCGCCAGCCTGAACAAGCGGAAAAGAGTCTGTGTGATTTCCAATGAATATGATAGGATACGCCGTTTCATCATCGACCAGCTTGGAAGAGGATGCAGCCTCTACGAGGTAATCGGCGGCTATACCGGCGAGAAGAGCATAGAGATACAGTCGCTCCTGACGCAGGAGGAGTTCTCCAATCTGATGGAGTTCCTCAAGCGGGAAGGCATCAAGTCATTCGTGACCGCCGGCAATGTGAGCGAGGTTTACGGCCTGTGGCTGAAGCACAAGAAATTTCATTTTTAGGAGCCTGCTTTCCCTGATTTCCGCGCGGAAACGTTTTTTCTGCCCTCCCACGGCTTTCTTTGGACAATTTTTTTGTCTATCTTTGTCGTAATGTTTTAAAAAGTCGTTTGCTATGGCGGAAACCGATCAAGTTTATCCTCTCGACCCGGAGAAGGTGTATTACTCGATGGATGAATTGACCCTTGACACAGACGAGGGCCCCAAGACATTGAGGGTCGGTTCGTGGCTGAACTACGATCCGGTCAGGATCCACAGGATGATCGTCAGGGAAAAGACGATGCAGGTGGACACGTTCGAGGTCTATAACCCGTTGATGAGCAAGCTGCGAAGGGCTGACCAGCAGTACTACAAGCAGTTTATGGGGCTTGGCCTGACGATCGACTTTCCGGGCTACACATCGGAGATCCTGGCGAGAATCCCGTTCGAGAACGACCCTATCGGCTTCTACAAATGGTGGCGCAAGGGAAAACACGAGGACAAGGTCTATCTTTCCAAGGCCAACCAGTTCAAACTGTTCCAGAAAGTCGCCTTGATGGAGCCTAAGATAATGCTCAAAAAAGATCTCGAGTTCCTGAAATCTTTCTGACATAATATTTTCTGAATATGCAAGACTGGCTACAAGTTCTCAGACTTGACACGTCGGCCACCGAAAAGGACCGCGGGTGTGATGTCTGGGACAATGACAATTGTTGCAATTACTCGGCTGACGGCACAAAGCTGCTGGACGCTGAGAACTATCCGAGCGAGGTTCACGTCAAGGATGGCACGAAAGTCATCTGTGACGGAGTTTTCGCGTTTCAACCCTATATGGCCGAGGACAGGAAGATCGGCGAGGATATTCCCGAAGAGGAGAGGGCTTCGTTCCTTGACAAGATATCCCTCCCCCCGACGGTCACGCACATCGGGCGCGAGGCTTTCCGCGAATGTGGCTGGCTGAAAAGCATCCGTTTGCCCAAGGACTTGATATTCATTGGAGACGGGGCTTTTTTCGGATGCTGGGAACTTCGTTCTGTAAGTTGTCCTGCCGGATTGGTCGCCATCGGGGACGGCGCTTTCGAGGAGTGCTTCTCGCTGAACAAGGTGAAATTCAACAAGGGGTTGAAGGCGATCGGCGCCGGTGCTTTTCTGGCCTGCGAGTCATTGGAGGAAATTGTTCTTCCGGCCGGTCTTGAGTTCATCGGTGACGATGCGTTCTACGGGGCGTCGTTGAAAAAGATTTTTGTCCCGAAAAGTGCCAGAGGCCATCTGACTGAGCTTCTGCCTGAAAACCTGCACAGGAAAATCCGCGACATTCGTTGACAGTGTTTTCAAATTGAAAGTTTTTGATTACATTTGAGATTGTGATTTTTAAGAATATTGCGTAAAATGAATAAAATTTTAAACATTACCGCCGTTTTGGCCGCCGCTCTGTCGGTTTCGGCCTGCAAGACAACGGTACAGAAGCCCGTGAAAGTGGACTACCAGATGGAATATACAGTCGGGGACGTCACGTTTGATATGGTCAAGATCTCGGCCGGACACTACACGATGGGGCTTTCCGCGGACAACCGCAGGAAAATCACTAACGGGATTCCTCACGAGGTCGCCCTTGGCGGATTCGTCATCAGCTCCAAGCCGGTCTCACAGGCTCTGTGGACGGCGGTTATGGGCAGCAACCCGAGTTCCGTGCAGAACCCGGACGCTCCGGCCGATATGGTGTCCTGGAACGATGCCGTGAAGTTCCTGGGCAAGCTGAACAAGGCCACCGGCAAGATATTCATACTTCCGACCGAGGCTCAGTGGGAATATGCCCAGAAGATTCAGAATGGTAAGGACTTCACTTCTGTCGCTGAATGGTGCCTTGACAGTTATGACGCTGTGCCTGAAGGGGCCACGAGTGATGAATATTTCAAGCCTATGGAGCTGGCCATTGATCCGGAAGGACCTGCCGGGAAGGATGGCAAGGTTGTCCGCACCGTCTTGGAAAGGATGGAGGTGGATTGTCACACCAAGAGGGCCAAGGTCGGTTTCAGGCTTGCGCAGCTGACGGAAGATGTGTTGACGGACGCCATCTTGGGACCGATTGAAGGAACGGCGATTGACCGTGAGAAAATTGACGCTTCGGACGCGAAACCGGAAGTCTTCACTGTCGGTGACGTGACTTTCAGGATGGTGAAAGTCAAAGGTGGAACATTTTCAATGGGATATAATACCTCGGATGCGCCGTACAATAATTTCTCTGTCCCGGAGAACGAGCTTCCGGCCCATCCTGTCACTCTTGACGATTTCGGGATAGGGGAGACCGAGGTGACCGTCGCCCTTTGGAACGCCGTGATGGGTTCTGTACCTTATCTTAACGACTTGGATGAACCTCAGAAGCCTGTCGGAAACGTCTCCTGGTACAACTGCCAGACCTTCATCAGCAGACTCAACACAATGACCGGCCGCAAGTTCCGTCTTCCGACCGAGGCTGAGTGGGAATATGCCGCCAGAGGTGGCCAGAAGTCCCGTCACTATGGCTTCAGCGGTTCCAACGATTATGACGCGATGTGGTTCCTTGACAATGCGAAGTCAAAACCGCAGGATGTCAAGACCCGCAAGGCCAACGAGTTGGGAATATACGACATGAGCGGAAACGTCTGGGAGTGGTGCTATGACCGCGCTGCGGAATATTCAAAAGACTCCCAGGTCAATCCTGTCGGCGCCACTGAGGGCGGGACGAGGATTCTCCGTGGCGGAAGCTGCGCCAGCCGCTGGGATGCCTGCCGCATCACCAACAGGTCGTACATGCCTGCCAAGAACATCAAAGGTACTTTCGGGCTCAGGCTCGCGCTTTAATATTTCTTGAATATTATATACTAAACACTGATAATTGATTATGGAGGAGCAACTCAAAGTTACCTGTCTTCATGACAGCCACGTGGCTCTTGGAGCCAAGATGAGTCCTTTCGCTGGATTCGATATGCCGATTCAGTACTCTTCGATCACAGAGGAGCATCTGGCGGTCCGCAACAATGTGGGTATGTTCGATGTGTCTCACATGGGTGAGATCTTCGTCAGCGGCCCGGACGCGGAAAAATTCGTCAACCACATATTCACCAATGACATCCGTCCTATGGTTCCTGGTCAGGTGCTGTACGGAATGATGCTTTACCCTGACGGTGGCACCGTGGATGATCTTCTGGTTTACAAGGAGTTCACCGCTGACCACTATCTTCTCGTGGTGAACGCCGCCAACATCGAGAAGGATTTCCTCTGGATAAAGGATCACGCCGAGGGTTACGATGTGAAATTGGTCAACGATTCCGACAACTGGGGACAGATCGCGCTCCAAGGCCCTAAGGCCGAGGAGACACTCGTGAAGGTTCTCGGTTACGCTGCCGATGCCGCCAGCCTGACATTCTACACATTCAAGGATTTCGAGGATGCCGGAATGAGGGTCATCATCAGCCGTACCGGTTACACTGGCGAGGACGGATTCGAGATCTACGCGGCTCCGGGCCTCATCGTGAAGTACTGGGACGCTTTCCTGAAGGCCGGTGTGGTGCCTTGCGGACTCGGTTGCCGTGACACCCTGCGTTTCGAGGCCGGACTGCCTTTGTACGGTGACGAGCTTACCCCGGAGATCTCTCCTGTCGCCGCCGGTTTCAGCATGTTCTGCAAACTGGACAAGGACGAGTTCATCGGCAAGGAGGCCATCGCTGACCAGAAGGCCAACGGCACCAAGATGAAGCTCGTGGGCATCGAGCTTGCGGACAAGGCCATTCCTCGCGCCGGCTATCCGGTCGAGCTTGAGGACGGCACAGAGGTCGGAGTTGTGACCACTGGCTACCACAGCATCTCGCTGGGCAAGAGCATCTGCTTCGCCCTCGTGAAGAGGGAATGTGGCGCTCTTGACGCTCCGCTTTCCGTGCGCATCCGCAAGAAGGTGTTCCCGGGAAAGGTTGTGAAGAAGAGATTCTATCAGACTAATTATAAGAAGTAGAGATTCAGCAAGCGTTTTAGATAATATATTCATAAATTAATAGATTCACTATGAGCAAAGTAGTAGAAGGCCTCCGTTACAGCGAGGACCACGAGTGGGTAAAGGTTGAAGGCGGCATCGCCGTCATCGGTATTTCAGATTTCGCGCAGAAGGAGCTTGGCGACATCACTTACGCCGACCTCCCTGAGGTTGACGACGAGGTTGAGGCCGGTGAGGAATTCGGCGCTCTTGAGAGCGTGAAGGCTTCCAGCGAGCTTCTCTCTCCTGTGTCCGGAAAGGTTGTCGAGGTCAATCCAGAACTTGAGGACACTCCAGAGAAGATCAACGAGGACGCTTACGAGGCATGGATCATCAAGGTCGAGATGAGCGATCCTTCACAGGTTGACACCCTTTTGGACGCGGCCGCTTACAAGGCAAAGATCGGCGAGTAATATGTCATCTTTCCCTTATTTTCCTCACACTGAAGATGATGTCCGCGCGATGCTCGGCCGCGTAGGGGTGAAGTCTTTGGACGACCTCTATTCCGATGTCCCGAAGGATGTCATCTTCAAGGGTGAATATGACCTGCCGGAGGCAATGTCCGAGCAGGAGGTCAGGGACTTCTTCGAGTCTCTGGACAAGAAGGACGAGAAACTGAAGGTGTTCGTCGGTCAGGGTGCCTACGACCACTACACACCGTCTGTCGTTCCTTACATCACATCCCGTTCGGAGTTCCTGACGGCGTACACTCCTTATCAGGCCGAGATTTCGCAGGGAACCCTCAGGTACATTTTCGAGTACCAGAGCATGATCTGCGCGCTGACAGGGCTTGACATCAGCAACGCTTCGATGTACGACGGCCCGACAGCCGCCGCCGAGGCCGTGAAGATGGCTCCGACCTGCACGAAGCGCAAGTCAAGGGTGCTGGTTTCATCCTCCCTGCTTCCTAACGTCATCAAGACAATCCAGACCTACGCCGGCTACCACGGCATCGAACTGACCCTGGTTCCTTGCAAGGACGGACAGACCTGCCCGGACTGCATGAAGGCCGAGCTTGCCAAGAATGATGTCGCCGGAGTCATCGTCCCTTCGATCAACCGCTACGGAATCGTCGAGGACCTGACCGGCTTCGCTGAGGCCATCCACGAGGAAGGCGGAATATTCATTGAATATTGCGACCCTTCCGCTCTCGCGGTGCTGAAGACTCCTGCGGAGTGGGGCGCTGACATCGCTGTCGGTGACGGCCAGAGCCTCGGCGTCCCGATGAGTTTCGGCGGCCCTTACGTGGGCTTCATGGCCTGCAGGAAGGAATATGTCCGCAAGCTCCCCGGAAGGATTGTCGGTGAGACCCGTGACACTCAGGGCCGCCGCTGCTTCTGTCTGACCCTTCAGGCCCGCGAGCAGCACATCCGCCGTGAGAAAGCCACGTCCAACATCTGTTCCAACGAAAGCCTTATGGCCCTTTATGTGACTGTCTATATGTCGCTTATGGGCCCGAAGGGACTCAAGGAGGTCAACGACCGCTCCTACGCCGCGGCGCATTATCTCCACGATGAGCTTCTTAAGACCGGCAAGTTCGCCGAGGTGTTTGACAAGCCGTTCCTCAAGGAGTTCGTGCTCAAGCCGCTGATGCCTGTCGAGAGGCTTCACATCAAGCTGCACGACGGTGGATTCTTCGCCGGACTTGAGACAGAGGAAGGCTATGTAAGTTTCTGTGCTACTGAAAGAAGGACGAAAGCCGAGATTGACGCTCTCGTCGCGTTGGTGAAGGAGGCCTAAGAAGTATGAAATATTACGATAAGCTTATTTTCGAACTCTCCAAAGAGGGGAGAGTCGGCTATTCCCTCGGCAAGAACGAGTGGACTTCCACCACTGACGAGATTCCGGCTGGACTCAGAAGGTCCGAGGCAGTTGGACTTCCTCAGGTGAGCGAGGTTGATGTCGTGCGTCACTACACGAACCTCTCCCAGATGAATTTCGGTGTGGACACCGGATTCTATCCTCTGGGAAGCTGCACGATGAAGTACAACCCGAAGATCAACGAGGAGATCGCCGGGATGAAAGGCTTCCTCGGGCTGCATCCGTTGCAGCCTGCGTCCACGGTTCAGGGCGCCCTGGAGGTTTACTATAATATGGACAAGGCTTTGGCCGCGATCACGGGAATGTCCCATTTCACGTTCAATCCTTGCGCCGGCGCCCACGGTGAGCTGACCGGTCTGATGATCATGCGTCAGTACCACATCCTTAACGGGGATCTGAAGAGAGCCAAGGTGATCGTGCCGGACAGCGCTCACGGTACAAACCCTGCCAGCGCCGCTGTCTGCGGTCTGGAAGTGGTTGTCGTTAAGTCCAAGGCAGACGGTCTCGTGGACGTGAACGACCTCAAACCGCTTTTGGGCGACGACATCGCCGGCATCATGATGACGAACCCTAACACCCTCGGACTCTTCGAGAAGGACATAGAGGAGATCGCCGCCCTCATCCACGGATGCGGAGGCCTTCTCTACTATGATGGAGCGAATATGAACCCGCTCATCGGCGTGGCCCGTCCAGGCGATATGGGATTCGACATCCTGCACCTGAACCTGCACAAGTCGTTCTCCACCCCTCACGGTGGCGGCGGTCCAGGCTCAGGCCCTGTCGGAGTCTGCGAGAAACTGGTCCCTTACCTTCCTGTTCCTAAGGTGGTCAAGGATGAATATGGCCAGTTCAAGGTACGTGGACGTGCCGGTGTGGGCAAGAGCGATGAGAATAAGAACGCTGACGGCTGCGAGAAGACGGCCGGTGAGGTGTCTGGATTTCTGGGCAACTTCGGCGTGATCCTCAGGGCCTATGCCTACATCCTTTCGCTTGGTCGTGAGAACGTCAAGTTGGTCGGCAAGTACGCCACCCTCGGTGCCAACTACATCAAGGAGAGCCTCAAGGAGTACTACAAGCTTCCGATCCCGACCGTCTGCAAGCACGAGTTCGTCTATGACGGCCTTGTGAACGACGGCGCAAGGAAGGCCGCGGATGGAACCGTTGAGAGAGAAGGCGCCACGACACTGGATGTCGCCAAGAGGCTTCTCGACTTCGGTTTCCACGCTCCGACGATCTACTTCCCTCTGCTCTTCCATCAGGCCATCATGATCGAGCCTACGGAGACTGAGTCGATCGAGACTTTGGACGCTTTCATCGAGGTGATGAAGAAGATCGCCATTGAGGCCGCGGAGGATCCCGCCATTCTCAAGAGCGCTCCTCACAACGCTCCGATCACCCGTCCGGACGAGACCACGGCGGCGCGTCAGCCGATCCTCAAGTTTCAGGACGAGCGATAACCGCCTTTGAATATGAACGAGGGCTGGCCGAAATCCAACGGCCAGCCCTCGTTCCGTTTTTCCGGATTGCTACAGAGAGTCCGGATAATTGATCTCCATGTTGAACTTAGGCACGTCCGGATTGGCCTCCCGATGGCTTTCCTTGACCGCCTTCCACATCTCTTTCACGATCTCCGGATGCTCCGAAGCCACATCCTTTGACTCGCGCGGATCCTCCTTCAGATTGTAAAGCTCCATTTCGGTGTTCCCTTTCAGCACCTTACGCACGATGCCTTTCCACTCGCCCATGCGCACGGCCACCCAGCCTTTCGACCCCGGGAACTCCCAGTAGAGATATTCATGCTCCTTCTGCTCTCCGGACTTTATGCCGCTCGCGTGGCTGTACTGTTGTCCGCCTGCGGTTTGGGAAAGGACAGTGGGTGCGAATGACACTCCGTCATTCTCCGGAGCCTCGACACCGACGATCTCGGCGAGAGTAGGCATGATGTCCGCGAAACTGGAGATGTGCTGTATCTTCTCGCACTGCTTTCCTTCACCCCAGCGCAGCACAAACGGCATCCTGATGCCACCTTCGTGCAGCGAGGACTTGCCCCAGCCCTTTCCGCATTTGAACGGACCACCGCTGCGGAAATATTCCATCGGCGAATTGCCGTTGCTTGCCGGGCCGTTGTCGGAAGTGACAATGAATATCGTGTTTTCCCATATTCCCAGATCCTTCAGTTTTTGCACCAGGTCTCCCACTTGCTTGTCGATGTGGGTGACCATCGCTGCGTAGGTGGCGTGCGGGTACCTGTTCGGGAGGTACATCCCGGGATCCGTGCACGGCTCCTCGTCCCCGAGTTTGTCCACGTAGTGCATCACCTCGTCCAGAGGAGCCTGCACCGCGCTGTGCGGCACGGTCGTGGTCCACATCACGAAGAATGGAGAGGACGCGTTGTCCTCCACGAACTTGACCATCTTGTCGTACATCAGGTCACAGCTGTAGTGCTCGCCTCCGTACTGGGTATAGTTGTTCACATCGTATTTGTCCAAGCCCTCTGGAAACTTACAGCCCTGGACCACAAGCTCGTTGCCCGTCTCGACCTCCACGCCGTTCTCCCACAGCTTGACAGGGTAGTAGGAGTGGGCAAGCGCCTGACAGTTGAATCCGTAGAAATAGTCGAAGCCCATCGTGTTCGGAAGTGACGCGCTCTTCGGGAATCCAAGTCCCCATTTCCCGACCATGGCGGTCTTGTAGCCAGCCGACTGCATCATCGTGGCGATGGTCTTCGTCCCTTCCTCCAGCGGGAACTGTCCCTGCTCCTCCGGGTTCAGGAACACTCCGTTCCATCCGAGGCTGTCGGTAGGCGTGAAATGCTCCTCGTTGTTGCGTATCTGGCTGTGTCCCATGTGTTTGCCAGTCAAAAGGCAGCACCTTGACGGAGACGACAGCGGAGCCGCCGTGTACATGTCCGTGAAGAGAAGCCCCTGGGACGCCAGAGCGTCTATGTTAGGGGTCTCGATCTTCTCCTGCCCGTAACATCCCAAGTCCCCATAGCCGAGGTCATCGAACAGCAGGAACACCACATTGGGTTTCTGTGCCTCATTCCTGGCGCATCCGCACACGGACATCGCGGCGGCCGCCATCGTCATCAGTTTCTTTCCGTTATCCATTTATATTCATTGATTTAATATTGCCGCTGCAAGGGATGTGACCATAATCAGAGGCGACTATCAGACAAAGTTAAGAAATCCCGCGCGGAAAAACGCGCCCGTCGCTTTGCAATTGCTGAATGGAGAGCGAACCATGGATGATTGACTTGGGAAACTAATATAAAATGACCAAAAATATTCATGAATAGTGAGGAAAAATTTGCGGATTGAAAGATTTTGTCTATCTTTGCAATCCCAATGGGGTATTAGCTCAGTTGGTAGAGCGTTTGAATGGCATTCAAAAGGTCAGGAGTTCGATTCTCCTATGCTCCACTTCCCGTTGAACAAATTTATTCAAGCACTTCTTTCATTATGAAACAGAAGCGTAACGTCATATTCAAGGCTCTTGAAAGTTTCCCAAGAGTCGAGTTGGAGGACATCCGACAGTACTTTGGAGCTGATGTTCCGACGAAGGTCCGCAAGCCTGAGTTTGTGGACAGGCTTAGCGCGTACATAATCGAAAGGCCGGCTGAATGGCTGGGCAGGATGCTTGAGAGGGATCTGAGGCTTCTGAAAAGGCTGGTCGAGGCCGGTCCGGGAGTGCCGCTATACCTGGATTACCCTGATTTCCCGTCGGTTCTGGAGACGGTCAAACTCCTTGGCTCGGACACCTCGGACGAGAATTTCAGAGAGGTATGGCTTCCTAAGGACTTGTACGATGTCGTCGCCCCGCATATTGATGACGTGCTGAAGGAGGGCGAGCTCAGCGGCCTGTTCGAAATGGAGCGCGCTGCCTTGGGTTACCTCTGCCTCTACGGCATCATGACAGTGGACGAGTTCTTCGACAAGATGCTGGACTACTGGGAATTCTCCGGCAGACACAGCATTGAGTATTTCACGAATATGGTCTATGAGAGCCCTGTGATGAAGCTTTGCAGGGTCGATTCTGACGGCGAGCGCTATATGTGCGCTCCGAACATATTCGATCCCGAGGAAATCCTCAAGGGCAGGAAGGAATATTCAGCGATAGAGTCGCTGCGTCCTTTCACCCCGCAGGAGGCTTTGAGGGCTGGTGCCGGTTCGCCGTATTTTGTCTATGGCCTTGACTCAGAGGAAGGCCGGAAGTTGGTGGAGATGCTTGGCAATCTTGGCTATGCCGGTGAGGACTTGATCCATGAGGAGCACGACATCTGGATGAACGCCCAGATGTTCGGCAAGAACGACACCACGGAGGCCATATTCGCAAGCGTTTCCCGCAAGCAGGAGGACATTGAGTCGTTCGAAGATTATGACGAATGTATGGAGATTGTGGCCGCCTACGCCAACACCCTTCCGAAATGGCTTCTCAAAGGTTACTCCTCAAACGAGAAGAACTGTCTGAAGGTCGTGTTGCAGACCGAAGATGACCCGATCCAGACCATGATCAAGAAGAACCCTATCCTCGGCCTGTTCGTCCCCCCGACACCGCCGGACGCCCCGTGCCCATGCGGCAGCCACCTTTCCTACCGCAACTGCCATGGGAAGAATATGAGTTAGAAGACCAAAATTCCTTATCGCCCCGACCTGAGAGCGCACGCTTTGGCGAATTGAGAGAAATACCGGTCTGATGGAGCTATCGCATTGTTGTCCTCGGAAAGATATTCTTCGCAGAATAGGTCTCTTGCCATAAGGAGCTCTCTGAGCATTGAATCTCTGGATGACAGGGAACCATTGATGCGTCCTGTTTCGATTGTGAGATCGAATAAGTCAAGAGCCCGGATAAACGCGTTTTTGGCCAGTGCGGTGTTTCCCTTTTGCTTCCATTTCAAGGTTCGCCCGACCTCGCTTCCAATATTCGCCATCTGCGAGATGAAATCCATCGCCGCCCATTTATCCTTATCAGGTTTTACTGGAAGTCGTGTTTCTGTCATTTGATAAGATTGTTGACTATTGAACGGATTTGACCACGTATCGCCTCATCTTCCACATTTCTGCTGAAGTTATTTCTTCGAGGGCTGATGTTGATAAGTGAGTCGAATTCAATGAAGTCATCCCCCTCAACATCAGGGTACAAGTTGATTCCCCATAGAGATTCCTGATTTGAGCCATTCTCAAGTAAGAGTTTCTCCAAATCAGAATGCAGTTCGGCATCCAGCGCCATAATCTGTCTGTCGATGTCCACAACTCCTTTGATCATTTCACCATAGAAGTTCTGTGCCAGTTCAGTTAATCTCTTTCTGCTTATGGCTTTATCAATTATTGTCATAACACTTACAATCTTTCAGAATACAAACCTACACAAAATAAATGATATTTCATTCTTGAATAAATGCCAAAATATTGCGGCAACCACCTTTCCTACCGCAACTGCCATGGGAAGAATATGAGTTAGAATGAGTAGCCGATTCCAGATTCGAGGAATAGGCCACCACCACCGCCAAAACAAAAATTTATGTTGCCACCTATGTAGGTAGTGAAGTGTCGGGGCTCTGCCGGAAGAATGTGGCGCGGGTGGCACTCGTAGCCTTCTTGGTTGGTATGATGGTGCTGGGATATTGTTCGTATATGTTGCCTGACAGTGTGTGGCAGGAACAGACGTTGACTCCATTTGCGTATTCCACATTGTGTCTATTCAGAGAGTTGGCGATGCTGACCGTAGGGCTTTCTATAGCTGTGCTGGCAAGAAGCAGGACCGCATATCGGCTGACAAGACCGCTGGCTGTCAAGATTGTGCTTTTTGCGTTGGCGCTTATACCCTTGCTTTACCTTTCCGAAATGAGATATACCTTGACAACATTAGTGCTTTTGACTCCATACATCATAGCACTTTTGATGCTCGCCCCGACTCTCGTCCGTTGGATGGTGAAGACTCTCAAGCGGTTCTGATTTTGCGACCTGGTCAGATTATTTGTCAGGACGGCCATTATCATAAGAAGAGATGCTGTATTGTAATATGTTGTAAATTAGTCTGTTATAAAATGCTGCCCTTCTGGATGTTCCGGCACTGTTTTGTAACATATTGATAGCCAACTGATGACGCTCCACTCGGCAAGAACACTTCTGCGATGGAATAATTACATATCCTCTAATGACAGGCATCCGAAAGTTATGTTTGTGTTGCCGAATGCGCTGTGGCTTAGATCAGCCACTTTTTCACTCAGTAACTCTTTGGAATATTTGTTCTTGTTCCGTTTAACTTCGTATGCTTGAACTTTACCGTCAAGTCTTACGGTAACTATGTCGATTTCATTGTCTGGGGTGTCTGCATTACCTTTGCGAGGATGCCACCAGGCACCGATTTCCGCGTACTGTTGCGATTCCATCATCTTTTGCCGGAACCATCTTTCCAGAATACGTCCTGAATATGTCGAATACTCATTTTTGATCAGTTCCGACAATGCGGAATAGTTCTTTATCTCTATCAATGAACGATATTTATAGAAGTACCTGAACCAAAAACGAAGAAAAATGTCATTGATTTCATATCGGACAGTTTTAGAGGTATTGTTGGCTCTGATAGGTCTCTTTTTCTTGATCAGTCCATATTCTTCCTCCAGAACTTTCATTTGTCCGCCCAGACTTTTTTCTCCAAGCATTCCTTCTATCTGGGGGAGTGTGACATCTCCAGCCGCAATAAGCCCAAGAATCGAGAAATAAGTGGCATACTGTTTCCCGAACTCTTGAAATGATGAATATGGAGGAAATTTACAAGATAGAGACCATTGAGCAGTACAACAATATGTACGGCTTCAAGACTATGCATCCGCTGGTGGCCTACGTGGAGTTCAACGAGAGCAACAGCAAATTCATTCCCGGACGGCACACGATGGGATTCTATTCATTGTTTTTGAAGGAGACCAAGGGCTGTGTCATCAATTACGGCAAGACAAAGTACGACTTTGACGGTCAGACGATTGTGAGCATCGCTCCTGATCAGGTGGTTGGTTACGAGTCAGTGGCAGGTGTACCGAAAAAGGCTAAGGGAATCCTTTTCCATCCGGACTTCCTGCACGGTACGTCGCTTGAGCGCAAGATGAAGGACTACACGTTCTTCTCCTACGCCTCCAACGAAGCCTTGCATCTTTCCGAAGACGAGCGCAAGATCATCGCGGACTGTATGGCGATCGTCAGCAAGGAACTCCAGAATCCTATCGACCGCCACACCAAGAGCCTCATCACCACGAATATAGAACTGATTCTTGACTATTGCCTCCTAAGTGCTTCTGTACGGATATGAGATGAAGGCGTTTCGTATCTCCGCACCGGCATCAGCACGGGGTGGTCGTAATAAGGCCCTCTACTTGTGTCCTGACATGAGACCGCAAGGTCTCTGGATTCGGGTTGGCATTCCGGTGACGGAGGGAATGGACAACATTCTTTGACCCAATGTCGTGCACAGCCGACATGAGGAGGGTTTAGACGACACTTTACGGCGAGAATGTCATTCAATCTCTAAAGTGTCATCCTGTCTGACTGCCGTTGAGCGCATGTCTCCGCTGTGGTGCGGTGTTCCGCCACAGGTAAGAAGGGAATATTGGCGTGATTTATAAATAGTTAATAATAAACACTTTAGCTACTCGTCTTTAGTGGATTCGTACCCGAGGTAAAATATTAAATATATGATAATAAACGTGTTACGTGCCACTCATTGACGTGGAATGAACCGAACCGTCCTCCGGTGAGTACGTTGCGTCGGGTATCGTTGCTTGGAGGACATGGCAGCCATTCACCCGGACAGGGTGCGGCTCAAAGGTACATACATTTTCTTCTACCCGGACACAGGGTTTTGCACGTGCCCCGTGGATTCTCATCCTGACAAGTACATGCCAGAACTATTGGAAACAAAGGTATATCAGTTGGGACAGGCGTTGTATGAACATATGGGAGCGGTGAGATTCAGAAAATTCATCTCGACATTGCCTCAAGCCGAGCAAGCTGTTTTGAAAGGTAGTCAAAAGACAAAGAAACAATAGTCAGCTGAACAGTTCCTCCAGCGTGACCTCGTTCTGTACAATGTCACTGTGGGAGTTGTATTTGAGGCCGTTGGCGGTGATGAGGGTGAGGAGGACGGACTTGCGGGTGTTGGTCTCGGAGCGGAAGGTGTCGAGGCGTGCGGAGAGTCTCTGCTCTTCGGCGAGTGAGATCTCGAATTTGTCCTTGCTGTACTTCATCTCACAAAGGTTGATTGTCTCGTCCTTGCGGTCAATCAAAAGGTCGATCTGAACGCCTTTCTTTGATTCGTCTCCCTTGCCTCGCCAGGAACAGGCCAACGTTTGGACGCCTGAGATGCCGAGAGCCATCTTGATCTGCTTCAGATGGCAAAGGCAGAGCATCTCGAATGAGAGGCCGCACCATGTGTTGTGCAGCGGGCTGTTGACGGAGGTTGTCCAGAAGTGCTCATCCTGATAGCTGTTTTTCTCTATGAACCTGAAATAGAATAAGGTGTAGAAATCAATCATTTGATAGAGCGAGGAACTGTCCAGTCTTTTCCTGTTCTGCGACACGTTGCTGCCGAATGGGGAATATTTCCTTATGAAACCGCAGTTCTCAAGTTCTTCAAGAACCGTGCTGAACGCTCCGTTGTCCGTCAGACCTGTGGCGGCAATGATTTCCTTCCGTGTCAGCCCTATCCCTTTTGTGGAGAGGGCTGTGATGACTTTTATGTGAGGACCGGCGTTCTTGAACAATGCCTGATAAAGGTCGCTGAACTCATCCTTCAGCTCGGCATTCGGGGAGAAGAAAAGAGCGTCAATGTTCTGCGCGAGGCTCTTGGACCGATCCATCATAGACATGTAATAAGGTATGCCGCCCATCACCATATAGCATTCCGCGATCTGTTTTCGGGAATATGAGAAACCATATTCCTTGAAATATTCTTCGCACTCCCTGAGACAGAATGGTTCAAGGAGCAGATGGTGAGTTAGGCGGTTGTGAAGCCCTCCACGGCTGTGAATCAAGTTGTTGATCATCCATGAAGTGGCTGACCCGCAGACTATCAGTTTGACATCATCACGCAATGCGGCCCAACTGTTCCAGAAGTTCTCCAATGCCGCGATGAATCCGGATTTGGGAGTGTCCATCCAAGGCAGTTCGTCAATGAATATCACCTTTTTCCCTTTAGGAAGTGACTCGAGATAGCGCGAAAGCTCGTAGAATGCCAGAATCCAGTTTTTCTGAATATTCAGTCTCTCAGAACCTGAATATTTCTGCATGGCGATAGCAAAGGCCGTGAGTTGCTCCGCCTTTGTGGCATCGTGCACGCCCGTGACATAGAATGAAAACTTGTCTTCCGCCGCCATACGGATTAAGAATGTTTTTCCCACGCGACGCCTTCCGTAGAGTGCCACAAACTCTGATTTCCCTGAATCCAAATAACTTTTCAGAGCTTTCATTTCCGCGGTTCTTCCGATAACTTTCTGTGCCATATTCAAGTGATTTTCTGCGCAAAGATAACTTTTTTAACTCTCTTGCGCAAATAATCGAATGATTTCCTGCGGAACACTATGGATTTTGGTGTCGTTGCGCTGATTATCATACGGGGTGTTCTCAGAAGACGAAGCCGACACCGAGTTCGGGGTAGAGGCGTTTTAAGGCGATTGTGCTGGTGCCAAGATAGGCGGTGAAACGGCCGAAACGGAGTACGGCTCCGAGCTCGGCGGCAATGCCTTGGGCGGAAGCTTCGGTCACTTTCGCGAAATTGTCTTTGGAGTCCTTCCAAAGAAGAGTCCTGTCGCCGTAGCCGGCTCCGATGCTGACGCTCAGCCAATCAAGGCATCTGAATAGTCCTCCACCAGTGACCGCCATCCTTGAGACGTGACCTTCGCCGCTGGTCCAGATGTAGCCGTTGTCAGTGGTGCCGTCCTCGTGACAGATGTAACTGTGGCTGGAAGATTTGAGATTGCCGGTGGCCTTCAGGTATGCCCCGAACCGTTTGGGGTTCCAGACCATCATGACTCCGCCGGACGGATCCGGGACGCTGCCGACGGCGAGGATACTTGCACCGATCCGTTTCCGTTTACGCGTTGCCTGTACGGAGACCGGAGTAGGGACGTACACGATTGAATCCTTGACTATAACCGTGCTTTTCGGCCGCAATGGCAAATGAAGTCTCATCTCATAGACGGATGCGGACTCGATCGGGCAGCCGAACTCATAGTCCCTGATGATGCCGTAGGTCTGGTGCCTGACAGTGATTTTGCGCACACCTTCCGGAACATACACCCAGATCTCTCCGACTTCCTGCCTTACGCCTACTACACCCATCACCCCGACATCGAAATCAAAACCGGCTTCCGGGATGACTACCTTGATCAGCGCTGCCTTTCGGTTGTTCTGATCCAACTCCGGATAGTTGCTCCTCGCGTCCAGATCCCACTCCAGCTTCTTGAAAGACTGGACGAAGAATCCGGAGGAGTCCGTTTGCGCCGAGGCGGAAACAGCCGCTAAAAGAAGAATGAATATAACAGCGAACCTCTTCATATTCTAAAAGTTATAAGGCCCGATCACTCCGAAATCCTTGTCCGGAGCCTCCTGCCACGTCCTGACGTGTATGACAGGCTTCAGGTAGTCCCGAAGGTCAACGAGGATGAACAGGTAGCCAGTGTCCGAATATGTCGTGGAAAAATATTCCTGCCTGATCTTTATTCCGAACAGCTGCTCTCCTTTGCCGAGTTTCATCACCTCGCAGTCAGAGAATTGGATGTTGATATATTCCTGACTGGCGAAAACCCTGCTGAGGTTCTTGATGTAGTTCGCCTTGCTCTGGCGGGTCAGGGTGACGTAGCGGTTGCCGCTGTACTCGTTCGGCCCTTTGACGTTCCGGAGCACCCGTCCGGTGATGATCAGCGCGTCGTCATCGAAGATTGAGCTGATGTAGTCCAGGCGCTTGAGGGCGTACGCCGTCTTGTAGTTCTCCAGAAAACTGACGAGGATTATCCTTGCCTCCTCGGTCCAGCCTGTCTGGCCGACAATGCCTTGCACTGTTTCTTTTCCCAGAGAGAACGAGAGGTCACAGATCTTTCTCTCTCCGTTGAACGTGAACACGATGTTCTCCACGAACTGCCTTTGGTTGCCCCTGAACGAGAACACCATCGGGACGCTTCTCGCATAGACCTCTTCGCCCAGTCCGTAGAAATTCAGTTCGCCGAAGTTCAGCACCCTGGCGTTGCCATATCGGATGAGGCGGTTGAATATTTCGTAGCCTTCCGGGGTGAAATATTCATAGAGCGATTCATCCGCTCCGCTGGTGACGCCTTTGCACACCTTGTTCACAATGTCTTCATATTCAGAAGAAAAGACAATTGGAGTGAGGCCTCCTCGGGTGGAGTCAGGCTCCGTCTGGAATTCTTCCCTTGCCACCACGTCCAGCACTTTCTTCTTGACGGCGGAGAAATCGATTTTCCTTGCTGATGATTCGGATGCTGTAGCGGTTACGGCTGGACCGGAGTGAGTCTTCGCAGATCGCGTCCCGCCGTCGGTGTTCTCTGCTTCCGGAGCCAGTGCCTTCTCGACGAGGCTTACCTCCCTGAACAGATGTTGGAGATGTGCCGGCGTGATTTCGTACTTGATTCTGTATTGGTCGATCTTTGAGCCCGGCCTTACCTCCACGAATCCTTTTCCGTCCTTGGCTGACAGCACCTTGCTCCAAGTCTTCCCGTCAAAGAATTTATAGTCAATGTTTTTGACAGGCTTCCCTTTGAAAGTGAATGTCAACTCCACAATCCCTTTGTCGTAAATGTCCTGCCGGTCGAACTCCACATTCAGCCCTTTCAGGATCGTCTCTCGTCTGCTTTTCGCCTCGGCGATAGCCACGACATCGGGGGAGGGAAGGCTGCGCATCAGAGTCTCGGCCCAGGAATAATAGCGCAGCGCCACGTCCATCTGGCATTTTCTGTCTGCCGTGGAAGCGATGGAAAGCATCTCCTTGACCTTGCTCCTTCTCCCTTCGAAGATCCGCTCCACATCATTTCTCTGAATATACCGCATCACGGAAGCCTTTCCCCGCCCGTTTGACGAAATCATCACACACTCCCTTTTGATGTCTTCCAAATAGGTATTAATCAAGCTTTTCCTGATTTCCGATGAATATGGCAGATCCACTGTCTGTGCGAGTTTTCCGACCAACGCGTCAAGCGCAACACTGTCAGCCGCTGTTGAAGTGGCCGCCGTGGCTTCGGTGTAGATGTACGAATTGTTTTTCCTTATGCTTGCGGCGCTCTGTGCGAACACCGGAACACAAAGCAGTGTTATCAGGATGGTAATCAGTAGCTTTCTCATCGTCCTAACGTCTGTATGCCGAATATTCTGTTTCAAACCGGACTTTCTGGTCTTTTTCCATCGGCCCTCCGACTTTTTGTAGCGCGGCCCGGATGTCATCGGCCATAATGTTGGCGGTTACGACCAAAGCACTGTCGGACTGGCAGTACTGCCTCAGCTCCTCATAGCTGGCCAATATGCTGTCCCACTGCTCCCTGCGCATCTTTTCAATCTTTGAATATGCCGCCAGAAGATCGTCCACACTTGCCTCGCCCTCCATCACGGTCTCTCCCAACCTTCTTCCGTTCTGATCAAAGAACCCGACGTTCTGCCCGGTGAACGCCACCGCGATCTCATCGGAAATGTAATAGACATCATCGTATTCCGGAGCCAGAATTTCCCTTCCTGAAGTGTCCGCCAGCCCGTACTTCCCGTCCAGCGACACTATCATCGTCCCGTTGAGGCAATCGGTCTCCGTGTTGTAGGCGTGGCTTTCATTCTCAGCCTCGGTGCGTGGGGCACAAGACGTGACGATGAAAACCGTTGAAAGGAGCGTGGCTGATATTTTCCGAATATTCATAACAACCGCAAATTTACCATTATTTTCGCAAAAACAAGTGTGAAGGAGGTTGTGTTATTCTTCTGTTTCTTCGGTGACGACATCTACCCTGTCCAACCCCTCTTTTGTCCCTGCGATGTAGGATGGTGTGTAGTTGCCGTTCCTAAGGATTCTGGGAATATAGAGAGGATAGCTGAGCATAAAGGACTCGGCCTGGAACTGGTCTCCTACGAGTAGTTTGGAGTTTTCCGACTTCATTACCGTGTAGGTGCTTTGACCGTCATACCTGAGGAGAACAATTCTGTTCGGTGCCCATCCAAGAATGATTTCAGTCCCTTTATCCAAGTCTGAGGAGCAGATGTTCTTGGTAGTGAAGAACTCAGATACATAGAACTCATCGTCCAGAATGTTCTGGCAGAATGTCGCGAAATCGCGCTTCCCGATGAACTTGGAAAGTACATTGAGGGTGTTCATTCGGGGTGTCGGCCTTAAGGACACATATCCCCACAGCCGTTTTAGGGTTGAGGCTGAAATGATTTCCCCCAAGTCTCTCTCGATGACGATGGACAAAGCCTCGAAGTTGGCGGAGGTCTTAAGAGGCCTTCCGTAGTGTTTCTCGACCTCTTTCAGAAGGTAGTTGAGCTCTGGAATTATTTTGTTGGGCATACGGTTCCACCATTAATATTTCTACAAATTTACAGAAATGAAGCATCAAGTTCAAGTTCATAAAGGTTCATTGGTTCACAATTTTCCCAAAAACGTTATATTTACACTCTATGTCAATGTCAAGGATTTTTGTATCATTAGTTTTGCTGTGCGCCATAACCGTGTCTTGTAAGGAGGACACGCTTGTGTCGCCGATTGCCATTCCTGAGATAGTGGACACATCAATAGACCTCATTGGGACGGATATCGTGCTTTCAGGCAAAGTCTCTGACGGAGACAGAATCAAAAAGTGTGGATTCTATTTCGGCCGGAGCGAGGATGAGATGGAGGAATTTGTCTCGGACCTTCCCGTTGGAAAAGAGTTCACTGTCACCCTGAAAGGAATGGCGGAGCCTGGGAATATGTACTTTTGCCGTTCGTTCATCGTGGCTGGCGAGGACACTATGACATCAGGGCTTAACAGTATCAAAGCGGACTACCGTCCGCCTATTGTGACTATTGATTCGTTGAAATCCAGTGGGTTGATAGTGGAGGATTTCGGAGGTGTTCCTTGTTACAGTTTTAAGTATTCTTGCTATTATACAATCTCGGAAAATTTTAGCGGTGAACTGTTTGCGATTGGACTTTGTTGGGGAACATCGGAATCTCCGACAATAAATTCTTCGAAAAATGATTATTTTCTGAATCCGGATTACTGCTCCAAAGTATATAATAATAATGCTGACACTGATGAGCACGGGTGTACATTATATTTTAGGGCTTATGCTGTAAGTAATGTAGGTGTCACATACAGCAATGAAGTTTATATTGACATTCCAAATTATTAATATGTCAATTTCAAAAAGATTTTTCTCATTCTTGGTCTTGAGTATCGTTGCCGCTTCTTGTGCTTATAGATCGGACATCCCGGATTATGCTCATCCGGAGATTCTTGACACATCAGCGGAAGTCGGCGACACGGACATCATTCTCACAAGCAACGTTTCTGATAGGGCCGGGATCAAAGAGTGTGGATTCTATTTTGGTGAGGATAAGGATAATATGACAATGTACCTGTCAGAATTGTCCTCGGATGATGCATTCTCTCTTACATTACGGAATGTCCCCAGAGGAAAAACATACTATTTCCGATCGTTCATATCCGGCGGCGAGGACACAAGAATGTCAGGAACACAGGCTATTGACTTCTCCTATAAGGCACCTCGTGTGAGCATTGATTCATTGATCACCATTGGATTGGGTGGGGTCGAGTATGAGTTTTCTGTCAAAGATGATCAAAGCGGAGATCTCGTTTGCTGTGGAATGTGTGTTAATACATCAGGAGCCCCGGACATCCGGTCCGAGCGAACTACAATTGATGGAGGGTCTTATGGTACCTTTAAATCGCGCATTGGAGGGGAGGGACTAACCCCGAGCGGGACTTCTTATTTCAGGGCTTATGCGATCACAAGTAATGGTGTATACTATAGTGATGAGGTTAAATTCACGTTCTCAATTTCATTTCTGAGTGATATCTTTGAAAAATATATGTATGACAACTGGGATGAGAATTCCGACGGCATATTAAGTGTTGATGAATGTTTTAAGGTGACTAAGATAGATATCACTTCGGACAATGTTTCTTCATTGAAGGGTGTGGAAGCTTTTTATAATCTTGACACGCTTATCTGTCGTGGGATTTCTTGCGGACAGGATGGTGGAAGCGGAAGTCTGTCCGAGATATACTCGATTTATGGTGAACATTCGGCGTTGAGTGAAAGCACAGCGATCTCCTATATTGATTTGTCAAATAATCGCTTTTCCTCATTAAATATGTGTTGGCTTGGTAGACTGAAATATCTTAATCTGTCGGGTAATGCGTTCGAGGAATTCAGACTATTTCATTGGCCTGGGCCGAATTTGACAGAATTGGATTTGTCTAATAATTACCTTCTGAGACTGTTTAGATCGAGATATAAAACTTTGGAGTCTTTGAACCTGCGAGGGTGTTCAAAACTTGAAAGTCTTGAAGTGTCTTCATCATCGGTTAAATCGCTTGATTTGTCGGATTTTACGGAACTGGAATGGTTGGATGTGAATGATTCACAAAAACTGGTAGAGTTAAAAGGTTTGAATTTATGCGATAAACTAATAGTATTACATTGTGAGAATTGCGCTATGGAGACTCTGGATGTAAGTGGTTTGGGTTCTTTGGAAAACCTTATGTGCAACTCTCCATCTCTGAAAAAACTATACCTTACCAAAACTCAAAAAGATAATCTTACGTTAGTGGTTAGCGAGCACACCGAGATCATCTGTGTTGATTGACATCAGGAATATTAGGAAACAAATGGAGGATACGTCAGCATTTTTCGGTTCCTGTGAGGAATTGGTCGGAGACTCGCAGATGGATATTCAGAAAGTCTATGAGTCGCGCGGAGGCTACACCTTGGTCAGCAAGATGGCAGTGGGTGGCAGACTCGTGGCATTGAAGTCCTTGAAGCCTGAATATGTCGGGAATCCCTTTTACGAGGGGCTGCTCCGCAAGGAGTACGAGATCGGCTCGGGGCTGAACCATCCGAACATCTGCCCGGTATTGGGTTTTGTCAATATTCCCGGTTTGGGCAACTGTATAGAGATGCGATGGGTGGACGGGGAGAGATTAGGTGCCTTGATCGGTCGTAAGGGGCTTCCTGTGAGGAAGATCATTCTTGAGATTTGTGACGCCCTTGAGTACCTTCATCGCAACCAGATTATTCATCGCGACCTGAAACCGTCCAATATCTTGATAACCAATAATGGGCAGAACGTGAAACTGATAGATTTCGGCCTTTCCGACGCCGACTGGTACACTTTGTTCAAGAACCCGGCAGGAACCAGAGACTATGTCTCTCCGGAGCAGCTGGCGGGAGGAAATGTGGATGTCCGGACGGACATATATTCATTAGGCAGAATAATGCAGAGGATGGGTGTCTATCCCCGGATCGCCGCCGTCTGTGTCAATGAGGACCGCGACAAGCGTTACAGTAATGTTCAGGAAGTCCGTTCCGCCATATTAAGAAGAGACCGCTCGCATCGTCTGAGGATAGCCGCCGCCATCGCAACGTTTCTGACGCTTATCCTTTTGGCGGTTCTGCTGTTGCGGCCGCTCGCCACCCACCTCATCGAGCGCCAAACCATCAACTCCATCTTTGAAGACATTTCCACCGATATCCGTGACCTCGGCTATTGAATATGCACGTCCAAAGGGAAAAATAAAATCCGGCCTGAATCCACATTGAAACTCAGGCCGGAGCTTGTGATTAGGGAATTATCTACAAATCTTGCATCGCGTCAGTCATCTTTTTCAATATCTGACGGTATTTCTTGTCTTGAGCCTTGCTTAATTTCCCTTCCATTTTATCAATCTTGTCGGAAAGTTGTTTTGCTTTTTTCAGGAATTTAAGATATTCCGTCACGACGGAAACATCTCCGTCTTGAGCCTTCTTATAGATTTCGACATACTGATCGACATAATCTTTCAGATCATCAATCGCATCCTCAAAATCATCTTCGTCAAAGTCTTCCCAGTCCTCATCATCATAAAGATTCCATTCGTCATCATCATCATCTTTGTCTTTGCCTGAATATGATGTGGTTTTTTGGACAGTCGCCCATTCGTCTTTGGACTTGCCGAATATGAACAAGAAATTTCTGGCACCGTCTTCAAGCACTCGTTCCCAACGATGATTCAATTTGTACCAGGTGTCAATCAAAACCCAACAATCATAACATCCAACGCGGCTGTATCTACTGGCAAAGCAGAATTTCCCGATGTCACTGATGTTCATTACTTGAAGTTTCTCGCCCCAAATTGGATCAATTTCATCAACAACCTCAACATTATGGTTATCCCCATGTATGAACACGTTGTCACTGTTTACATCTATCACTTCGTAGCCATCGAAATTAGTGTCATAGCTTCGAACGCATTCATAATGTCCCAGGCTTAGATCACGGCGTAGCGCTTTCCGAAAATGCCCGGTTTCGCCGTTAGCAGTGAGTATTGAGAACAATTTCGTCGAATCATCATATTCGAAAAACACCGGTGAATAGTATGAAGATGAATATACCAGACCGTTTCCATTGACTTTAAGAGTAATTGATCCCTTGATATTGTATGGGGTGATGGTTTCGTGGTTATTATCCATCTTAAATATAGTGTTAGCTGTAAGGTTTTCAGCATTTATCATCCAAACATTGGAAGGAAATGCTGACATTTTTGCCTTGTTGTCCTCCGACATTGATGCCCAGGCGTCCTTGTATTCTTGTCTGTCTGTAATTTCAATCACGTTCTGCCTATACAAGGCCAGTTTTTTCTTTTTGAAACCGGTGCGACCTTTACTGAACAGGGAGTCTGCGGTGTCTTTGATTTTCAACAGATATTTGTATCTTGTATAAGGTGACGCGTTTGTGTCGATTGAGTTTATCAGTTCAGTGAACTGCTCATTCAGTTTTTCAGCTTCTTTCTCTGGATCAGCGGAATGGCAGGACGACAATGCCAAAAGTGCCAATCCTGCAAGAAAGAGGTCTCTCAGATAATGTTTCATATAAAAAGATTTTGTCAGTTCCAATTAGATACAAGTTTTCCATCATTATCCTTGAATGTTCCACAAAGGATTACAATCCAATCTATGAACACCCATAGACCGAATCCTCCAAGAGTGAAGATCATAGCTATGCCTGATCCTATTCTTCCAAGATAAAAGCGGTGGACACCGAGCAGTCCGAAGAACATACACAGAAGGAACGCTATCAAGCGACTTTTGTCACTTACTCCAGTGGTGGAATTGTGATTTTGGTTGAGAAGGGCATCGTTGACGACGCAGCCACATTTTACGCAAATAGCGGCTTTGTCGTCAATTTCAGCCCCACAGTTTTTGCAAAACATAATCAAATTCGATTATAGATCCAAAATGTCGAGGATGTCATCTATAAAGTAGAATAGTCCGCCGCCACCAAGTATCACGCCCCAGATAAGTGTGATTATGAGCATAATTGAACTCGCTACAATTCCTATTATGCCAAGAACCTGGCCAGCGGTAAGAAGACCAGTGCTTCCGTACGCCTGTGGATTGCTTCTGACAGCGTTCTTGCCACTGCCGCATAGGGCAACTCCTACAATGGAAAGAACAAAACCGACAATTGGAACCCAGTCTAAAAGGAACCCGAGAAGACCGCAAATGAATCCGCCGATGCTTTTAGGCGCTCTTTGTAGTTCTGTAACGGTGGGTGTAACTTTGGGTTCAGATGATGTGGCGACTCCACATTTTGGGCAAACAACAGCGTTGTCGGGGATCTCTGCCCCACAATTCTTACAAAACATAAAATTAAATTTTGTTAATATATTAGTGTTTACAGTTTCGTTTTTTGCTTTATTTTGCCGGCATTAAATGAATATCAAGCCGTTGTTGATGTAAATCTGAGCCTGATCGATAGCCGCCTGGGAAGGCACAGCCACGCGCGGAATCTGGATGTTCGGATTGCTCTTCTTGAGAATATTCTCGAATGTGGTAAGGTAACTGTTCGGATCGTACAGCAGGTAACAGATCGCCCTGAAGAGTTCCTGGATTCCACGGACAACCGGATGCGTGCTCGCTCCTTTATCCATAATGTAGTTGCAGTGAGCCGGGATCAGCACTATATTCCACAGGCTGGTGAAGTAGAAAGGATCAGTAGTGTAAGGCCATATGTGTGAGATCGTATAGTTGATCAATGTGTTGCTGGCACCTTGACTTACTATATGTCCGGTGTATTGAGAGAGCGCGGCGCGGACAAAATAATTGTTGTCGCGGTCAATCACTATAGGAATATTCTTGTAATCCACAACATAACCGGTAGATGGCCATACTACTGATGAAGGAGCCGCTCCTGAATGGATTTCTGTGTAGATGTCGTTTGCCATACTGATAGCGTAGCCTGTCTTGCAATCAGTAATTCCTGTTCCAGGCTTGTAGATCACGTTCGTCTTGTCGCTTGAGTAACGCACTGGCAATTTTGAATTGCCCGCAACAAGATAATCGTGTGGTTCTGTCTGATGGGTCTTTAATAGGCTCTCCAGCTCTTCCATCTGCTTCTTCACCTTGTCTGGACAGATAAAGATAGAGTTCTCAACCATATGCTTTTCCAACGACATTCCGTTCGAATTCAACGCCTCGATCAGAATTTCAAGTGCATCGTGATGCACAATGCCTTTTTTGCAATCAATCATATTCTTTATGTTTTACGTTCTGTGTACCGTTAATAATAATGGATGGATGAGATCTTTCCGTCCCTCGCCCAGATGTAACCAACACTTACAAGTGAAAAGTTGCTGTTAAGCTTATAAAGGTCATAGCAACGGCTATAATCAGAGTTCTCTATTGATTTGTTGACAATGCTGAACTTCTTGAACACATAGTTGTTGGCTCCTATGATAAAGAGTTGCTCGCTCATTCCTACGACAACCTCGCCGTTGTACAATGCATCCGCACTCAGCTTGCCGTATTTCTTGTAGATCATCTCTTTCTGCGCTATCGCATCGGCAGCAGCTTTCTTTTCTTTATCAATCTGCGCTTGTTTTGCGCTGATTACAGACATCTTATCAAAATCATCCAGTTTATCCCCATCGCGGAATACATCTATGATTTTACCATCTTTATCCATCAATTCGCCATCGTATGGAAGCACTTTTGCGATATTTCCTATAACTAAAGGAGAGAAGAGCAAGGGATAACCTTTATTTTCGAGACTTGTATTTTTTAGCCACGAATATTCCTTGTAGTAATAATTTTGCCTTAAGGTTTTAATCGCAATATCACCAAGAGCAAGGACATACGGGTCGTGATATTCATCGTGTTTTAATATCTCACAATTATATAATGATGAATATCTGTCTCCTTTTTTTAGGTAATCAACATCCTCAGGAAGAAAAATCAGATTCCCTTTAAATATCTGGCCATTGTTATAAATTATCGCTCCATTCTTATTTCCATTGTAAGTCACTTTATAATTTCCGAAATCCTTCTTAAAATTACTGATATATGCAGCGCCATAGCTGTGTATATCTGTTTCGAGATAATCTCCGTTATTAAACTTCTGTTCAAAGGTATAGTCAGAATTAGAATAACGAATTTTTATCGTTGATCCGTCATCTGCTTTTACTGTGACATCTGGATTATGAACCAAGAGTATTGTGCTGTTATAAACAGAATCGGCGACATCCTTAGCCATTATCTCTTTAAACCATTTCTCCACAGTATATGTTTCATCATACCAACGTATTTCACCATTATGATAATCACCATTATAATAATTATATTCGTAATGGCTTATGTTAATGGACTTATAATCGCGGTTTAAGATATCTTTGAATATCATAGACGTGAAGTCAACGATGTTCCCATCGTTGTAGCAGAGTTTGGTTTCTCCTTGGAGATCTAAATAGAGAATTGCATTCTTGTACGTTTTCTTTGCATTGAGTAATCGTCCATTGTCATCGAACTTGTAAAAATCCGTAGCCTTCTCTTTCTCATAGTCGAAGGTCTGGGCCGACACCAGTTGGGTGATGGACAACAGGATGGCGATGACGGCCACCTTGACCGCCAAAATCCGCCTGATTTCAAATTGTTGCTTCATAAAATCTAATGTAGTGAATAATATTGTTATCGTCATAAGTGGTATGTGCGGCAAAATTATAGTTTTGTGAGGCCGATTTCAAGTCCATTCAGGTTCATTTTTGTTTGAGCCTTAAAAAAAAGTTGCAGTCACCAAACTCGTCAAAGTGACCGGGTTGCCATAACAAGTCCTGCATTTAGTGTCCGGCAAGTTCCTTCCCTGTGTTCTAATATCCGGGAACATTCGATTGTTCCGTGCGTGTCCGTACATCAGAGACCTGTTTCCTGTACCGAATGTCAGCTGCGGGACCTTTGGTACACGGGAAGCACGTTTGCTGTACAAATGGCAGTTTGTACGTAAAAAACGTAATGTTAATTGCGTATTATGGGCTAATATACTATCTTTGTCAAGATTGAATAATATATTATGCTAAAGAATCCATTCATTACTTATGGTTATGAGGGTCCGGAATATTTCTGTGACCGTGTACAAGAGACCGAATCTATGACGGGACTGCTTCAGAACGGGAATAATGTGGTGTTGATGTCACCACGCAGGATGGGAAAGACCGGACTCCTGATGCACAGCTTCGGTCAGGCGGAGGTTGCGGAAGAGTACAACACTTTTCTGATTGACATATATGCGACAAGCAATCTGCAGGATCTTGTGTTCTCTATGGGCAAGGCGATACTGTCGCAGTTGATGCCTCGTGGCCAGAAAGCGTTGTCCCGGTTTGTGAAGACGGTGTCGTCTTTGCGTCCTGTGATGTCTGTGGACATTATGGGAAATCCAAATTGGAGCATAGAACCGTCACGCTCTGAGGAACCGTCATATTCCTTGGATCAAATATTCAAGTACCTCAGTGAATCTGACAGGTCGAATATTGTCGCCATAGATGAGTTCCAACAGATCGTGTTTTATCCGGAAAAGAATGTCGAGGCGGTGTTGCGTACACTTATTCAGAGGTGTAAAAACACTGTATGGGTGTTTTCGGGATCATCAAGGCACCTTCTTTCGGAAATGTTCATATCGCCTGCAAGGCCATTCTATGCTTCGACGACGGCAATGAGCCTGGAGAGCCTTCCTTGTGATGCATACGCCGATTTCTCACAGTCGTTGTTTGGTCGATATGGCAAGAGTGTCGAGCGTGAAGTTCCCGAATATGTTTACAAAAAGTTTGAAGGCGTGACCTGGTTTATGCAGCGGGTAATGAATAGGTTGTTTTCTGACACGCCGGAAGGCGCGGACTGCACACTGAATATGGTTGATGTCGCTGTTAAAAGCATAATCGATGAGAACAGCAGCGTATACAGTGATCTTCTTTATCAGTTGACCGGAAGGCAAAAGGAACTCCTTATGGCAATCAACAGAGAGAAGAAGGCCACTGCGATAACCAGCGGTAAGTTTGTGAAGAAATATGCGCTTCAGAGTCCTTCGACCGTTCAGACTGCCATCAAGTCACTGGTTGACCGGCAGATTGTGACCAACGACAAGGGCGTGTACGAAGTGTATGACAAATTTTTCTCAATGTGGTTGGAGACGCACATGTGGTAAAATTCGAGAGTGGGGAGCTCTGTGTTTTTTTTGTCCGATTATTCCATGGCGAAACTCATCTCTTTGCAAACCACGGCCGTGAGGCAATGCCACAGACAAAAAAGTACCCGGGGCAAATGAAGGCATCTTGCACCCGGGTACATTGTTTTCGGTTTATTCGGGTGCGAAAGAGGCGTTTCCGCACCCGAAGGAGGCTAGTTCCAGCCTTGGATCTCGCCGCCGATCTCGATCTTGACTTTGGCTGGGTCGCTGTCAAGGATGATGTTGACTGAATGCTGGATGCCGGAACGGAAGACGAAACGGCTTTCCATCAGATAAGAGACATTGTTGGTAAGAACTTCTATCAGAGGTTGACGGTTGTCGATGCGCTGAGGGACGATGATGGAGGAGAAGACAGTGTCGCTTTCCTTCTTCATCGTGATGGTCTTAGCCTTGCCGTAGTTGTCCTTGACAACAACTCCGCTGCCGAGATCCACAATCGCGTCCGTCACCGTCCCATGTACCTTGACGACAACATCTTTTGGCATGTCACCTTCGAAGTCCTTGCCCTTGTCTGATAGATTTGCGAGATCTCACCGGAGAGGACAATCAGTCCGGGTTCTTCAGCATCGGACCCGGGCCGGAAACTGTTTTCTTCCACACTGCATGCGGCCAATACAGTCATAATGGCCGCCGCCACTATGTTATGATATGCTTTTTTCATCAATATCCTTTTGCTTACACCAAAATAGTCCTTCTCTTCTATACGAGGTTTTCACATTGCTAATTTACCTGCCCCTATGATTGGAACCTGTCTATTGCATTCTTAGGCATAGGCTTATTCAACCGATCCGCCGTAGTCGATGTCGTCAGTCTCCCAAGGCCCGATGCCGATGTTGATGCCCTCGCCGGTGCGGTTGATAACAACCGTGCACGTGTGCTGCCTGCCTGATTTCAAGTCGATAGAGGTCTTCAATGAATATGAATTCGTGCCGACCTTGACCTGGACAAGATCCGAATCGGAGACTTTCTGAGGCACGACAAGGGCTTTGAATATTCCCGTTCCGACCTTCATGGGCTTCATTTCAGTGGCACCGCCATCGGCGGTGACCGTACCGTCAGCCAGATTAATGAGTGATGATGCCCTAAGTCCGCAGAGAGTCACTTCGGCATCCTTTATGTCATCCTCTTTCCAACCGGTTCCTGCCTTCAACTTGACAATCAGGCAACTCATGCTGTGATTGACAGAGATGACCACCGGGTCTGGAGTAGGGGAGACCCCGTCAACCTTTCCCCACATTAGATCCGACACCTTATAGCCGCTCTCTGTGCTCTGGTTTGGGCTGATCTGGAACGGGAACGCTGTGATTGATGACACAGAGGACGTGTAAGGATAGTAGCAGTAGAAATCCGCCTTGGTGGTCGCGTCCTGCCAATAGATCTCCTTTCCGGCGTTCCACTTCGCGCCATCGAAAGTGAACTTGCTGTTGTCCACATGGTTCCCGTTAAGTTGGAGGCTGTTCGGCTCATTGACAACGAAGAGTCCGACATTGTCTCCGGTCTCGAAAGCATAGTCTGTCGCCCTTGTCATCGTTGTGGCGATCTGGATAGGGACCAATTCGGGTTCCGGTTTCGGCTCTGGGGTCGGTGTCGGCTCCTCAGTCTTTTTGCAGGATGCCAGCACCGCCAGCGTCATGAGGATCAATGCGGGTTTCATTGCTTTATTCAAATAAGTGTTAATATGTAATAATCGTAGAATTGACCTATGTCATTACCAACTGCAAAGTTGGCGGTAAAAATCGATAGTGTTAAGTTCATTTAGGTTCATATTCGCATTTTTGCAAGCCACGGCCACAGGACAAGGCCTCGGAGGCGTGTGCAGTGCAGAGTTGTGTGGCCTACCCGGCATTTGAAGAGAGGGTCAGACACGGCAGTATAGGCTACGGTGGCGTGCAAGGCTGAATGGCGTGGCCGTGGTTTGCAAAAAGAGGTGCTGGGCATGAAAACAAAAAAGCCCACATCGCTGCGGACTTTTTTCGGTTAGTTAGTAGTGTATTACCTTATTTTGAAAGAAGGTCATAGTCGTTAGAGTGTGATGTATCTCACATCTTTCGTGATGCAAAAGTAGTCAAAAAAAAACGTTTAAGCAAACCTTTTTCGGGAAAAGTTTTAAACGTTTTACGTTAATAACTGTCTTTTGCGTTGACTATCAATGCCTTCTGCTAATTATTTTGCCGGAATATTTTTCGGAATCCTCAGAAGCTGTTTTGATTTGTTCGTTTGAAGGATTTTCTTCTCATAGAACATTTCAAACAAATCAAAACAGCTTCTTAAACGCTTACTAACCGCGCTTTCCGCCGGAGTCCCCAAGCAGCTCTGGCCGGAGAAGCCTTGTCCGCTCAAGAGCCTGCTCGTCCTGCCATTCGCGGATGAGTTTCGGATTTCCGCTCAGAAGGACCTCCGGCACCTTCCAGCCTTTGTAGTCGGCCGGTCTCGTGTAAACAGGAGGGGAGAGGAGGCCGTCCTGGAAACTGTCGCTGAGGGCAGAGGTCTCGTCGGACAACGCTCCCGGAATCAATCTCACGATGGAGTCCGCCAGCAGGGCCGCCGGGATCTCGCCGCCGCTGACCACATAGTCGCCCACGGAGATCTCGCGGGTCACCAGATGTTCCCTGATCCGGTGGTCTATTCCTTTATAATGGCCGCAGAGGAGGATGAGATTCTCCTTCAGGGAGAGCTCATTGGATATTCCTTGGTTCAGACGCTCGCCGTCGGGGGACATGTAGATGACTTCGTCATATTCCCGCTCCGCCTTCAGCTCGTCGATCATTTTCTCCACCGGCTCGATCATCATCACCATCCCCGCGTCGCCGCCGTAGCAGTAGTCATCCACCGTGGCGCGCGGGCCAAGGCCATATTTCCGGATGTTGTGGACGTGTATTTCGACCAGACCTTTCTTGATCGCCCGCCCCACGATCGAGTGGCTCAGCGGACTGTCCAGAAGTTCCGGAACGACTGTAAGAATGTCAATTCGCATAGAATATTGTTTTTCCTTTTTGCAAAAATAGGGTTTTTAATTGTTTTTTTAGGTATATTTGCGGATATGTTGAAACTCTTATAATTAAACTGCTTTATGAGTGAAGGTAATATTCCTGAGGTTAATGTGACCCCAGATGTAGAGGAAGCTCCAAAGGCTCTCAATGAGAATGTAGAAGATCTTAAGGCGCAGGAGGTTGCCGAGGAGGTCGCTGACAAGGCTGAAGAGGCCCCACAGGTTGTGGAGAATGCGAATGAAGGAGGCGAGGAAGCCGTTCAGGCCGAGGAAGGCGGAGAGATTCCGGCTGATCTCGGAAGCCTTTCGTTGGCTGAGTTGTCGGACATGTTCGACAAGCTTTCCCAGGCCGACGACAGGATGAAGAGGTACAAGGAGGCTGAGGCCATCAAGTCCGCTTTCTACAAGAAACTCTCAAAAGAGAAGGCCGAGGCCGGCTTTGGAGCGAAGGTTGATGAGCCTTCGTCAAGGGAGGATGTGATCGATGAGGTCGCCCCTGCGGCTCAGACCGAGGAAGTGAAGGACAATCCGTTCGAGGCCATGGAGACCGCCTTCAAGGGTGTCTATGCCAACTATAAGAAAGAGCGTGCTGAATATAATCGCCAGCAGGATGCCCAGAGGGAGGAGAACTTCGCCCGGAAGCAGGCTGTCATCGAGGATCTTAAGAACCTCGTCGAGAAGCAGGAGGATGTGAACTCCACATTCCCGGCTTTCCGTGAGCTCCAGAACCGCTGGAGGGAGATCGGTCCGGTTCCGGCCACAAAGTTCCGTGACCTGAACGACACCTACCAGTTCTACGTGGAGAAATTCTACGACATGGTGAAGATCAACCGCGACCTGAGGGATCTCGATTTCAAGAAGAACCTTGAGGCCAAGGAGGAGTTCTGCCAGGCCGCCGAGAGACTTTCCGAGAACGAGAATGTCGTCGAGGCTTTCCGTGAGCTCCAGAAGCTCCACGAGCAGTGGAAGGAGTTCGGCCCTGTGGCAAAGGAATATCGTGATTCCATCTGGGATCGCTTCAAGGCCGCCACAGCCGTCATAAACAAGAAATATCAGGCCTACTTCGAGGGCCAGAAGGAGAAGCAGCAGGAGAACCTTGCCGAGAAGACCAAGCTCTGCGAGCAGGTCGAGGCCATCGCCGGGAAGGAAGTCAAGTCATCAAACGAGTGGAACGCCCTCTCAACCGAGATCGAGGATATTCAGAAGAAGTGGAGGACCATCGGATTCGCCACCAGAAAGGAGAACCAGAAGATCTACGACCGCTTCCGCGCCGCCTGCGACAAGTTCTTCTCCCGCAAGAGGGAATATTACACCCAGTTCAAGGACTCGATGAACGAGAATATGGAGAAGAAGCTCTCCCTGATCGAGCAGGCCGAGGCCTTGAAGGACAGCAAGGAGTGGAAGAAGACCACAGAGGCTCTGATCGCCCTGCAGAAGCAGTGGAAGGAGATCGGCGCCGTGCCTCGCAAGAAGTCTGAGCAGCTTTGGAAGCGTTTCCGCGCCGCCTGCGACGAGTTCTTCAACGAGCGCGACAAGAACGCCAAGCCGGAGAATGACTTCCACGGCAACCTCAAGGCCAAGAAGGCTCTCATCGAAGAGATCAATGAATATGTCCTCTCAGGTGACGCGGCGGCTGACCGCGATGCCGCCCGCGCCTTCGCTGACAAGTGGCAGGGAATCGGATTCGTTCCGTTCAAGGAGAAGGAAAGCATTCAGGCCGCTTACACAGAGGCTATGCAGGCCAAGTTCCCGGATTTCTCACTCAGGGCTCCGAGACAGGGTGCCGGCAACAGTGGCAGGAACGGTGGATTCTCCAGAAAGCCGTTCAGCGAGAAGGATCGTCTTGTGCAGCAGTACAACAAGCTCCAGCAGGACATTGACACCTACGAGAACAACATAGGTTTCTTCTCGTCATCCAAGAACTCCGCTCCTCTGATCCAGAAGATGCAGGAGAGGATCGACGCGGCGAAGCAGGAACTGAAGGATCTTGAGGCAAAGATCCGCAAGGCAGAGGAGAGCGAAGAAGAGAAGTAATCAAGAATGGATAAGAACACAATCACAGGTATTGTCCTGATAGGCTTGCTCCTGTTCGGCTTTACCTTCTATCAGAACAAACAGTATCAGAAACAGGCCGCCTATCAGGCACAGTTGGACTCGATAGCGTTGGTCAAACAGATTCAGGCCGACTCGATCGCCGCCGTTGAGGCGGCCCAGAGAATGTCCTCCGACACGGCTTCGGTCGCTCAGGTGGCCGCCGCTCCGGTGAGCATCTACAAGGATTCTCTCCTTGAGGCCGCTCATTCAGCGGAGGCTCAGATCGTTACCTTGGCCAACGACAAGTTCGAGGTGGCTTTCACCACGAAAGGTGCGCAGCCATATTCAGTGAAAATCAATGAATATAGCAGCTACGGTGGTGGTGAGCTTTTCATCTTCAAGCCGGAGATGAGCCGCTATGACATTCAGGTCTATGCCGGAGAGACGATCAATACCGCGGACTTCAACTTTGTGGTCGCCGAGAAGACTGACACTTCGCTTGCGATGCGTCTGCCTTTCGCTGGTGGCGGCTACATCGAGCAGAGATATTCGATTGCCGAAGGATCATATTCAGTGAAGAATTATCTCTCGTTCGTGGGAATGGAGAATGTCATTCCTAAGAATGTGTTCTCGTTCGATGTGGATTATTTCGTGACCATGCCGAGGATGGAGAAGGGCTACAAGAGTGAGGTCCAGTACTCCAAACTTGACTACTATTTCAACGGTGAGAAGAAACCGGAGGCCATCGCCAAGGGCCGCAGCGCGCAGAAACGTGTCGATGCCAGGGTGTCTTGGTTCGCATTCCAGCAGCAGTTCTTCTCCGCCATCATGAGGTCTCCTCAGGAGTTCGCGTCGGCTGATTTCGCGCTGAACTATTTCCCTGAGGACGACGAGAGTCACAACCTGATGACTGGTGAGGCGCGTCTGAGGATGGATTTCCAGCCGGGACAGCACGAGACGGTGGTTCCGTTCGAGTTCTACTTCGGTCCTAACCACTTCAAGACCCTCAAGTCCTTCGACCAGAAGTACGAGAAGATCATCCCGCTGGGAGGTTGGCTCGTTGGTTGGTTCACGAGATTCGTGATCATTCCTCTGTTCGACTTCCTGCACAGGTTCATCTCCAACTTCGGAATCATCATCCTGTTGATGACCATATTCATCAAGATTGTCGTGCTTCCGTTCGCCTACAAGTCGTACTCCTCATCCGCCAAGATGCAGGCCATCAAGCCTGAGATCGACAAGCTGAGCCAGAAGTACCCTAAGCAGGAGGACGCTCTCAAGAAGCAGCAGGCTCAGATGGATCTATACAAGAGGGCCGGTATCAGCCCGATGGGCGGCTGTCTGCCGATGCTCCTCCAGTTCCCGATCCTGTGGGCGATGTTCCGCTTCTTCCCGGCTTCCATCGAGCTGCGTCAGCAGTCTTTCCTGTGGGCCGATGACTTGAGCGCTTACGATTCCATCATCGATTTCGGTACGAGGATTCCGCTGATCGGCGATCACCTGTCATTGTTCGCCCTGCTGATGGCCGTGTCAATGTTTTTCTATTCGAAGATCACGACCGCATCCCAGCCAGGAGCCGATGATCCTCAGATGGCTTCGATGCGCTTTATGAGCGTGTGGATGATGCCTATAATGATGTTCTTCATCTGTAACAGCCTCTCCGCCGGTTTGAGCTACTACTACCTGCTCTCCAACCTCATCACGATGCTTGAGACCTGGGTGATCAGAAAGTGGTTCGTGAATCCGGACGAGATTCTTGCCAAACTGAAGGCCACCGAGGGCAAGAAGATGCCTAAGAGCAAGTGGCAGCAGCGTCTTGAGGAGGCCCAGAGGATGCAGGCACAGATGCAGAGGGAGCAGCAGAAAGGCCGCCGCTAAGCCAGGCTAAATGAATATTTTGAATTTGTTTAGGTTTTGTTGTCTGAATTTTAGGAGTATTCTCTTTTATTTGACACTTTTAACAGGATTCCTGATTTAGGAGGGAGGGACGTAAACAATATTCAAATAATAAAGACTTTTTTGATTCCAGTAAATCCTTTACGGAATGATAGAAGAGAATCTTAATAATATCAAAAAGGAACTGCCATCGGGGGTTAAACTGGTGGCAGTTTCCAAATTCCATCCGTTCCCGGACATTCTGACCGCCTATCAGGCCGGCCAGCGTTGTTTCGGAGAGAACCGTCCTCAGGAGTTCGCCGCCAAGGCCCTACAGCTCCCGCAGGACATCGAGTGGCATTTCATCGGCCATCTTCAGACCAACAAACTGAAGCTGGTTCTTCCGTACGCCTACTTGGTCGAGTCCGTGGACTCCCGCCACCTGCTGGACCTGATCGACAACTGGGCCTCGGTCAATTCCCGGACCGTCAATGTCCTATTGGAACTCCACCTCGGCGCCGAACTAACCAAAGGCGGCCTCACCGAGCAAGAAATTGAATCCATCCTTGATGAATATGCCAATGGACGTTCCTACCAGCACGTCCGCATCCACGGCCTGATGGGAATGGCCACCCACACCGATGACGACACTGTTGTCGAGTCCGATTTCGCCCGCATCCAGTCCTTCAAGCAACGTCTGGACACCCGTTATCCCCAGCTGACCGACTTCACCGAGCTCTCCATCGGAATGTCCCACGACTGGCCCCTAGCCATCCGCCACGGCGCCACCATCGTCCGCATCGGCACCTCCATCTTCGGCCCGCGGCAGTATTGATCCCTCAGCCCTTTCCTCCTCAGCCCTTTCCTCCTTTTCCCTTTCCACCTTTTCTTCCTTCGCCTTTTCCACCGCACGCCGGTCTCATCTGCCGCGTGTTGGCTTCGGTGCGGCTTCATCTTGTGTATAAATCCTTCTTTCCGTACATTTCGTACACCAGTACCCATTGTGGTGTACCAACCGTGCCCCTCATCCCGTTCCGTACCGCAGAAGCCCCTCCCGTGTACCAACCGTGCCCTCCACCCCGTTCCGTACCTCAGAAGCCCCTCCCGTGTACCAACCGTGCCCCTCATCCCGTTCCGTACCGCAGAAGCCCCTCCCGTGTACCAACCGTGTCCCTTACCCCGTTCCG